>Ga0181393_1000110_pt1 | contig 27759 bp, 31 predicted proteins | sample 16SPOviralmetaG_FD_130122 | JGI IMG/M metagenome (GOLD analysis project Ga0181393, IMG submission 130122) | Marine viral communities from the oligotrophic San Pedro Time Series (SPOT) site, San Pedro Channel, CA, USA - 16 SPOT_SRF_2010-10-21 | ecosystem: Environmental > Aquatic > Marine > Strait...
CTTTGTTCTTTCTGTTATTTCTAATTGAGCATCTGTTCTAACGTCAGACAACGCTTGTTTCATACCTTCTTCTGCTTCTTGAAAAATTGGATTAGCTAATACGTTAGCAACTTTATCATTTCTGTCAGAGTCAAACTTGCTTAGTTCTTTATAGTATTGTTCATCACCTATTAGAGAACCCTCTTTTGAAAATATATTAGGATATTTTTTTATCTCATCTTCCGTGGGTTTGTAATCTGCTTTAAATACTTCAAACTTGTTAACCATAGGTCTTGTAGTACCTGGCACTGAAACCACTTCTTCTCTAGTTTCAAAAAGCTTGTCATTTATAAAGTTTATTTCATCATCATTTTGTTCAGCTTCTTTTTCTAGTCTTCTATAATTATCGTAACTAACACCTTTTGAAGCAAAGTATTTATTAGCAAATGTATTTAAACCAATATCTTTTTCAGCCTCTGCTTCTATTTCTTCTATAGACATGTTTTGTAAATCATCAATAGACTTTACTTCTTCATATAGAGATTCTTTTGAAAAAGTAGGAACTTCATCTAGAAAAACATCTGAAGATTCTCTATTGTTATATATAAAAGATTTTAAACCTTCTATACCCTCCATGTCTACTAGTCCTGTTAAAAAGCTACCAACACTAAATTCTTGAGATTGAATATTATCAGGATCAGTTGTACTAACTGTTATATAATCACCAGCTCCAGACTCTTCAAATAAAAATCCCCATTTAGAAAAGTTTTCCGTTAAGTCTTTTTGCAAACGCTCCTCTATACTTCCACCTGATAATTTACCGATATTACCTTTATCAAAGTATTTAAAATCTTTTTCAAATTGACTTTCGTTTCTTTTAGCCTCTTCTTCTAATGATGCCGAACCAGCTTCTGCCGAGGGAGAATCCCCATTTTCTGCTGCTTCTCTCTTCACCGTTACAGGTGCAGCACCCGTTGCAACGGCTTTCGGCTTTTCCACTTCGCCACTTGCTTTAACAGGGCTAAAACCTGGAATTAAAATTTCTTCTTTTTCGTCTTTTTCCACTAGAGACTCCGGCACTAGTGAAAATCCTGGTATTAAATTTTCAGCCATAAATTATGCGTCTTTTATAAATGTTTGTTGCTTACCGTATATAGTTACACTAACAGCCTCACCAGGTGAAGCGTTTTTAACTTTTTCTTGATCTTCTACACTCATATCTGCTTTCTTGAAAAACTCATTTAGTTTATTCTCATACTCTTTAGATTTACCTTTAGATTTACCAGTTCCATATCGCTCATTATATTTTTCTTTATTTTGATTCTCTCTTTGTATATCTGTAGCATTATTTTGTATAGCAACTGTTGCTAAATAATCTAGTAATGGCTCTTTATATGTTCTGTAAAATTCATCAAAACGAGGTTCTCCAAAAACAGGCACTTCTTCAGGCCACTGTAACTTATTAGTTAAGCCATCAGGCATCATGTCTTCCCAAATGCTTTCGGCGTGTTGTTTGTACATCTCTTTAAAAACACCACCATCACGATATTTTGTAGGTACTCCACCATCTTTAGTAAAGTCAGTCTGAAAAGCACCCATCATTGACTCTTTTAGTTTTATCTCTTGATCGTTACTCATTATTCTGGTTGCCTCGGGATTGTTAGGATCTTGTCCAGGAGCTGGTTTAGTAAAAGTGTTTTGCATAGCACCTTTATTATCTTTGTTAAAAGCATTGTATGCAACCTCCATACCTTTACTTAGATCAGGTACTAGTTTTAAGTAAGGGTTTTCTTTGGAATTCATAGCCTTATTAAACTCTCTTATGTTTAATTCTGCACCAGTGGTAGTATCTGCTAAAACTATAGTATCACCCTCATATCTAATATCTATTTGTTCACCAGAAGGTCCACCACTAGATATTTTTTTTATGATCGCTAATTGCTCCGCCGGTGCTCCAACAACACTAAGGGTTCCAGCTGCGCCTAAGCCTTGTTCACCTGCTATTTTAGCGGCTTGATCGATTTCTGAAGCCATAGCTAAAACTTTAGGTATTGCAGTTCCATATTGATCTACTATATTTTTTATGCTTGCTAAGTCTTTTTGACCTAAGGTTATATCTTTTAAAGTTCCATTATTTAAATGTGTTTTAATAGTATTATATTTTTCTATTAAGTTACCAAAAAACTCCTCTGATTTACCATTAAACCCCTCATACTCTGTAACAAAGCTACCTACTTTGTCGTATATTCTTTGATCCTCTCTTAAAACAGCTTTATTTAATTGGTTTAAATCTTTCTTTTTTTGAGTAATTAAATTAATACCGCCTTGAACTAGTGAAGATATATTAACAGCTCCAGTGTTATCTGCAGCAGAAGCAGCTCTAGCTGCATCTCTCTCTTTAACTGTTCTAGCCATAGAAGCTGACATGGGGTTATTTTGTAATATTTTTTGATCTTTATAACTCATATTTTGTTATCTTTATAAATCAGTGTTACCTAAATCAATCTCTAATAAAGCAGCGTTAGCTGCATCAACTCTAGCATTTTGATTGTCTAATTCTTTAGAAGCTCTATTTAAATCTGCAACATTTCTTTGTTCTTCTATAGAGAATTTATATTTCTCACCTTCAGCTTTAGCTTTGGCTACATTAGCAGCACCTTGTGCGGCCTTGTCTTGATTAGCTTTCTCTTGTTGCTGTATATTAGCAGATATACCTCTTTTACTTTTTAAAGCAGCTTGAGCTAATGCTGTAGCACCACCTGCACCAGCTCCTGAAGCTTGCATAGCGTCTAGTGTATTAGCCAATGCTATATCAGTTTCTTCAGCTTGAAACTCAGCTGCCTGTGTTGCTACCCCTAAGTTTGCAAATTCGTTACTTAAATTTTCGTATGGATTAAATGCAGCTTTCCTTGCGTCTTTAACAGCTTGAAGAGCTGCTTCTTTATCAGCAACTTTATTAGCCATACTATCTCTTAAAGCAGCTACTTTAGCTCTTTCAGCTTCTTGTGCTTTTTGTAATGTTTCACTAGCGTTGTCTCCTCCTGATCCCATTTTTATATTCTTTTTATTAAATGACTATAGTCTTTATCACCCTCTACAAATCCAAGCTCCTCTAAAGTATTGTTATATTTTTTATTATTTCCCCAATAAAATAAAAACTTGCCACCATGTTTTTTACATACGTTTTCACAAGCCATGTTTAATAACACCATGGCTTCTTTTCTATCTTTTTGTTTATAATTTTTATCAGACAAAGTCCAACCTAAAGCACATACACCAGAATTAGTTGTATATATAAAAATTGATGCTATAGGTATGTTTTCTTTTTCTACGATTAAACCACCTGTACCATTGTCAGGTAAAAATTCTTTAGCTGGAACAAAATTAAAATCCCACTGTTTCCACCAAGATACTAAAGTTTCCCAATCATTATCTGTAAGTCTTCTTACTGTTAATTTCATTTAATTATATTTAATTTTATTTAAAAAGACGATGTTACGAAATTGCTTCCTGCAGACCATAATTCTTTAGGTCCTCCAGGTTGAGTTGTTTCATCTGTTTCTATCTTAACTGTAGCGAAATAACCTTTAATACCACTCATTTGAGCTCCAAATAATATTTCACCAGCGGTAGCAGCTGAATTGTTTCTTAGATTAGCCACGTACCTATTTTCTTTTCTATTAAAACCAGCTCTTAAAGTATATCCAGTATTAGCGTCTACATAAGCTCCTTCGTCATAGCTTTTAATTGACAATATATCGTCATTGTTCTGCACATAAGTCGCTGTACCATCTGGATTAGGATCTTGACCTGTAAATCCAGATACAAAGCTTTCAACTTCCCAACCATTACTACCCTCATAAGAAATAGTGTTAAAGTTTTTCACTACGTCTGGTTGTGGGTTAAAAACAAAAGTAACACTAGATGGTTTTCTAACACCGTAAAAAACTCCTCTAGTCAACGGATCAGGATTAACAAAGAAATATTGTTGATAAAGTTGTGTACTATTAATGCTTGTTGAAGACCCTATAGTATAATATTTGTTTCTTAAACTAAACATTTGACTAGGCTTGTACGTAAAGAAACTAACCCATCCATTAATCTCTTCATCAAAAGCTAAAGTTTTGTAAGACTCTTCATCTTGGGTAACTCTAATAGGTGTTTTCTGCATAGATATTACGTAATTCTTATTATGTATATCCCAACCACCCTTTATTTTACCTTTAGTTGCATACCTAAATATAACATCTTCTCTAGTTTGGTATTGAGTTGTAAAACCTTTAGAGTAATAAACGTAAGTGCCATTACTGGTAACATTTACCAATGTAACATAACCACCTTGTTCAGTAGATATTTCCATGCCAGGTGTTATATATTGTCCAGTTGGAATACTATCGGTATCTATTATTAATAAAGTGTCACCAAGAGTAGCACCTGCCCCGGCTTCAGCTACAAATGAATGGTAAGTATTTGTTATATCTATTTCAGCTAATTTGTCCCTAAAATAATCACGCATACCATACATACTTACTTCGGTTAACCCATCATTAGAAAGCCTCATTATGGCATTACGATTTTTATCAGCAAAATACTTCCTATAGTTATATATTGCAAAAGATTCTGGATTTTTACTTATTCCATATTCTCCTTTGTATTGTACAAATTGTCCTATAACAGCTCTACCGGCTTGCGTTTGTGTACCACTTTCAGTTGTATATATGGTATCTTTATCTATTAAGGCCCTGTGTATACGATCTTCCTGAAACACAATTAAGTTTGTTTCTTCTGCGTAAGTCTTCTGTATTGATCCATAGACTGGATCTAAGGACTTGGTGATTGCGTCTCCAACAGAAAACACATTAGTTTGATTTATACCTGTTCTAGAGTTATAAACACCAGAATAAATTAATGTACTAATTCTTCTTTGTTGTAATGGAAACTCTTCATCTAAATAAGCTTTAACTCCTTGATCAGTTGAAACATTATTATAACCACCTCTAATTCTTGACTCTTCAAAATACCAGTTTCTATTAGCGTCTCCACTTGGAGAAAAAACTTGAGCTATATCTACTTCCGGAGCTATAGCAGCCCATGAAAAAAAATAATCATTACTATAATCAGTATCATAATAATTAGTTGCTAATGTTCTTCTAACTATGTATGTGTTGAAAAAATCTACCTCTATCGTTGCGCCTGTTGCCATGTTTTTAATTTATTTTAAAATGTTACTGGTTCTGATGGATTAGTGGGGTTGTCCGGCAATATTGGATCAACAGTAGAACCCGTAGCTATTTGTTCATTTAATTCTGACACTAAACCAGCTGTAGATGTTTCCCAATATATCTCTAACCTTGAAACAGGTGGTTCAATTTCTACAACTGAGAATATTGGAAATTTAAAAGTAGTACCTGAATCTGGTTGAGTTACGCCGTAAGTTTCATTATTAGAACCTTGCGTTATTATACTAGGTGGATTACTACCACTTGCAAACAAACCGGCAGTAGCCGGAACAGTGTCAGAAGTAGATAAACCTAAATCTAAAACTTTACCGTATCCACTTATTCCAGCTGTAGATGTACCAAAATAAAACTGGTGTGGATATTCTTTATCATTATCTCCACCTATTAATATATTAAGCCTTTTATCACTTGTTCCAAATTGATTTTGTTCAGGAGCTACAGTGCCTAAGTCTGCTGGAATTTTGTTTACATTGTCAGATATTAAAGTAGTAGCAAAAGTATTAGGAAATCTATTCTGTCCTGTTACCGCAGGCGCTTGTATTTTAGCATTCTCTAATATAGTTGTAAATCCACCTAAAAAAGCATTATAATACTCTTCAGCAAGTTGTTTTACTACTATTTTATAGCTATACCAACCAAGTTTATTTTCAGGTCCATATATTGTTATAACACTACCAACAGCAATTGTGTAATCGTTGTTTACTGTTATGTCATTAGTACTGGTATCTATTGATTTTATACTATCAACAAAAGCACCAGTGTTAGTATCTATACCAGTTACTATATTGCCTACGGCTATATTTGGATCCAACGAAGTTAATGAAATTATTGAACTAGCAGTGGTAGCAGCGTTAAGTGTACCTGTATACTTTCCGCTTTTGTATAAACCAGGATAACCTTCGTTTGTGCTTGTTTCTGGAATACCTCCACCAGAAAATAAAACTTTTAAAGAATTACCTAACCAATCTTCAGGTTGAATATACCCACTTATACTAGAAGAGATTCTTCCTTTACTATAAGGAGCATAGACAGTTGACCCGTCAAAAACAGTTGTACCACCATCTGGTGATTGTTGAAAGTCAGTTATAGAAGATAGTATTACATCAGATTGTCTACCATATTTATCCGCTAAAACTATACCTACTTGGTAAGTCCTGTTCTGTTTAACCGTGTGTATAGGATAAGCCATTGAACAGTTAGAACTATAATTACTACTTGTTCCAACTTTTAAACTATTTGCAGGTTCTGCTCTATATTTTTCTGAAACAGCTACAGAGTAAGTTAAGTTAACAGGCGGTGAATGTTTGTCTATAAAATTACCATAAATGACTCTATTACCTACCACTGATTGACTTAAAGCTCTTATTGGAACTTTATCATAAACCCTTAAAGTCTCTCTTTCAGGTAAAACTCTAAATGGCCTTCTTGATTGATAGTTATATACATAATACTCTGAGGTATCTGTGGAATCAAAATCAGCAGCTTTAACCTCTTCTAATATCTGTATTGCTAAACCGTCCGATTCTTTATAAAGTATTTGTATTTCTGAAACCTTAAGTTTATCTTCTAATTCATTTTGAGCATAAGGTAAAGGTATTTTAATTTTAACTTGCTGAACTTTATTTTCAAAAAAAGCTAAAATAGTGCTATTTGCAATAGCTCCTAGCGCGTCAAAGACAACTGGGTCACCACCAGTAACTGTTGTTGTAGGTGAACCCTCTGGTATAGTAGTAGGTATATAACCATTATTATTAGGTATAAAAGCAGGCTGCGTAAAAGGTGATATAACGGAGTACTCACCGTCGTCATATTTAAATCTATAAGCAAATCTAACGAACTTATCACTTAAGTAATCTTCGTCACCAGGCCAAGAACTAACATAATTTGGGTTAGGCCAAGCTATTGTTACTAAGGCTCCATCTGGAAATTGCGAGGAGTTAAAAGAAGGACTAAGTGTAAGCTCCCTGTCTGAACCAACCGTGGTAACGTTTGTTATTGTTCTAACCGCTCCTGTTCCTGGACAAGTTATTTGCATATTGTCTAATATCTCGCTTGATGGGTTGTATACTGGAAGCAAGGTGGAGGTTTGAGTATCATCTGTAACTCTTGTAAATATACTAGGTGTTAAATACTCTTGTGTTACGTCTTTTGAAGATGTTTCTATAAAACAAGCAGAGGTTACTCCACTACCCAAATCTCTAGATCTAGTTAATGTAAAACTATAAGGAGAAGTTGTTTTAACAAACTTTATATAAGTATTTGAAAATCCCGCTAAAGCCATACCAGCCCTTAAATCTTTAGTATCATCTGTAGTTACAAAAGTGGTACTACTACCTGTTGTAGTTATATTACTTATACAAACTTCTTCCCACAATTGTGGTGCTTTATAAGGGTAGTATTTAGCTACAGATATTTGATCTTCGTTCGTATAATATGAGATATTTTCAATAGCTTTTTCAACATTTATTTTTCTAGGTTGATTACGATTATCGGTCCAAAACAATAAATCTTCTATTAAATTTATACCATAAATTGGATGTGTTATAGAAAAATTTAAAAAACTACCTTGTACTATTATCTTATATTTTAAAGAACCTTGGAGTTTGTTGTCAAAAAGAAGTATGTAACAAGAGGCGCCATAAGGCGCTGGATAATCTATTTCACTACCAGATACATCAGAGTAATTAGTAGCTAAAAAATAAGCTCTTTCCTTAGCTTGATCTACTACATAACCTATAATTTCTAAATTAGATATAGAACCTAAACCCCAATCGTTTAAATAATTATTACCTAAAATGTTTTCTAATGCTCCAACGTCTTCACCTTCAGATCTACTTATTTGTACGTTTTTAGCGTTTCTATATTCTCCTTTAGACAATAATCTATCGTCTAAGTCTTTATTCATTTTTGACTTTACAAAAGTATTCCTAATTTCTGCCATAGTTAAAATTTAAGCCACTTAGATTTACCTCTAAACACTTGAACTATTTCATCTAGTTTTAAGTTAGATAATCTTATTTTAGCGTTTCTTAGTTTTGCTGACCTATCTCTTTTATATCTTTGAACAATGAATTCTTGTGTGTTTGCTTTTGTAGATAGTATAGAATAGTTAATATGTGAATATAACGCGTCCTCGGCCATCTTAGGCACCTTAGAATCAATATCATAGGCTAATCCATCTGATATATATTCTAAAACAATAAGTTGATTTGCTAATTCACTAGAAAAACTAAAAGTACCTGTTCTATCATTTATTTGAAACCAACCATTACTTTGTGAGACTTGTGGATCAAGTCCATATCTTTGACCGAACGCTAGTTTCCACCAAGCCCAGTCATACACGTTAGTGTTTTCTTCATCTAAATAACCAGTTATATTATTAGGGTTATCACGACTCCATCTTTGTTCTGTTTTAGATTGTTCTGCGTAATTATTTGATCCAAAAGAGTTTTGGGTTGGGACACCGTTAGAGTCTTGTATTGGCAATTGGTTAGGAGATGTAGTTAAGTTATTAACAGGATATATTATTCTTTTAACACCATCATTATCAATTCTAGAAACCTGTACGTAATTTACATAATCTTGAGGTATAGGTATAGATAAGCTTGGCGGTATAGTTAATTCTTGAGAATTTATAGATTTTAAAGTATCGTAAGAAAACTCTTGCAAACCTCTTTTAGCATGAAATATAACTTCAGATCTTTTCACTCTAGGTATTAACTTGTCCATACCTACATAAGCCATCATGAAGTTATTGACTATATCCTTAATACTTATATATTCATAATTACCTAAATTAGCATTAATAGCGGGTTGTTTTAATTGTATATAAACGCTTCCAGTATAGTTAACAGGTGGATTTGGCGATACTCCATCACCAGATCTTAGCGTAATAATGTTGTTTTCAGGATCAGAAATGTAAGACCAGGACTCGTCTTGAGCTACGTTATTTATATATATAGTATAATTAGATATAGCAGAAGATGTTTGAACTACTGTACTATCATAAGTACTATTTAAACTAGGTACGCTAACAATTTGAAACTGAGCAACACCAGCACCTGGAGGTGTATGTTGAAGGTTAACAGTGTCTCCAACGGCATATCCGGAACCTTCTTGAACAACTGTCCAAGTAAGAGGAACTCCCGAACCCCCACCATTCAAAACTGGTGTGACTGTATCTATTCGTACTATCATACCTGAACCACTACCTCCTTGAGCATTATGAAAAGCCCCTGGAAAATAACTATTACCACCATCGTTTGATAGATTTATTTCTGTTTGTATAACAGAAGCTACTTGAATACCTGTGCTATTATAAGCACTAACAACGTTAGTATTAAAAGTGCAATTAAACGTAGGGTTAGTTGCGCTTGATAAATCGGGAAATACTTGTTGACCTGAATAGTACTGTGCGTTTGTTTCGTTTATTAGTCCCATATTTTATTATCTTTTAGTGTTTGCCTCATTAACGGCTGAAAGCTGTGAAGCTGATTGAACTATTTGCGGATCTCTTATTATGACTCCAGCATACTTTAATATTTCTATTATAACCTCTGATTGTTGGCTGTCACTTATTTCAAAATCAACTGAACCACTAGCAGGAATCGAAGGTGTTGGCGCGCCGCTAGTGCCACTCCATATAAACGCACCTGTCGTTGGATCTACACCGTAAGCCCAGACAACATCAGCTGGTTTTCTAATGTAATTAAAAGTAACATCTGTATTAGCGAAAGTTGTTGGACTTGGAAATACTATTAACTTGTTGTCTTTATATTTAGCAACAGGAAAGTCATTTGTGGGTTGAGTCAGTGGGGATAATTTTAGTTCGTTATAATCTCTATTACTGACTATCTCTATAGGTGGTGAGTTTTTGCCTTTGTTCCAACTTGCTGAACCGAATCTGTGTAGATCAGTTGGTTGGTGGTAGACATTAGTTGTTGGAGTGTTTGAAGCAATATCACTTTTTTCAAATACTTGAAACTCTTCCATTATGTGGTCCATACGTGAGGCGAACTCTACATTTGTTTTAGGCATACGTATATATTGGTTATAATCCTCAAAGAACTTTTCAAATATCTCTAACTGAACTTGAGTAGCTAATTGGTTAAATTCAAAAGGTGTTAAGTAACCTCTTTGCTCTTTATTTAGTATACTCAGTACTGTGGTATATACCGTATTTACGTTTATTGCCATTTTAATATTTTTATAAATAAAAAAGGCGGCCGCATAACCGCCTTATATATAATCACTTGTTATTTAAGTTTTTTCTCTATTGACTTAAAAACTTCTAATCCTTCGTCAGTTTTAAACCAAGCGGCCATAGCTGAATATGGATTCTCATCAAAAGGAACACTCATTAACTTACGGCCATTGCTAGCCCAAGTAAATGTTCTGTTGTCTCCTGATAATTTAATTATGTTGTTTTCTGTAGCTACAATTGCAAAATTTCTAAGTTGAACATTTTCATCATTAGCGAGTTCTATAAATAATTGAGGATTTCTTCTTGCAAAAAGAAGCATATCTCTTTTTAATTCTTTAGTACTCATCTTGCTTACTGAAGATCCTACTTCTACTCTCATTATAGCTTCCATGAAGTCTACATCCATTTGTAGGGCTGCATTCATTGCTAAAACTTCTAACTCTAAATCTTCAACCTCATCTTTAGCAATTTCTACAGAATCATATTCTCCGTATATTAAATTCTTATGAGGATGCTTATCTAAAAACTCTTGTAAGTTTCTTTTTTCTTTTGGAACTAATAAATGGCCCATGTTAAAAACAACGTGTTTAAGGGTTGATGGACCTTTTTGTTCATCTACAAAAATTGACTTTTGATTAGTAGCGTATCTTAATTCTCTTTCATATCCTTTATCTGGATCAAACCAAACTAATGGATATTTACCAGTATGCTTACTAGGTAAGGTATAAGTTAAAGGATTTTTATTATTTAATAAATAATAATTTCTATCTTTATATTCCCAAGTATCTTTTTTAACCTCTTGCTTGGGAGCAGGAGCTTTCTTTGTTGTTGCCATAATATAATATAATATAATAATTAAAAAGACCCCGCCGAAGCGGGATCTTATTATTGTTTTTTAAGATACAGTTGTTCCTGTAACTTTTTGACTTAAAGCAGCTGGAGCAATAGATGGTCCAGAAGCACCATTTATTAAATCAACAGCATCTAAAATTTTAGCAACATCAGCTTGTTCAAAAGCTGAACTAGCAGCAATAGTAACTGTTCCCGAAGGTACATAACTTACTATTAAGTTTGGTGTTGTGAATTTTAAAGCGCCTATGTTCTCAGCTGGTAGTAAATCATATCCACTAGCTTTTGGTAATTTTACATATCCCATTTTTTATCTTTTAAAATGTTAAACAATTATTAAGCTCCTTTAAATAACACGAAGTTATTTGCAGCTTGTGTAACTAAACATCTTTCAGACAAGAAGTGTACTTGCATAGCGTCTAAAGAAGAAGTATAAGCTCCACCTACTGAACCAGTAATCCAGTTTTTGAATCTTCTATCTTCAGTTTCAGAAGCTCTATATCTTACGTGTAAGAAAGGACGTCTGATGTTTGAACCTAACATTTGATCGTATACTGTTGAAGTTCCAGCAGGAACTAAAACACCATCAATAGCTTTGTCCATACCTCTAGTTGACGCATCATTTAAGTATTTCCAATCAGTTTTGTAGAAGTCATAAGAACCTCTTCTAAAACCTGAAAATCCAAAGTTAAGTGCCATTTCAGCTTCATTATCGAATAAACCGTAAGAAGCAGAAGCAGTAGAAGCATAACCTCCACCTGCCATAGCAGCGATCATATCGTCAAAATCAAGAGCAGTAGCTCTAGATAAGAATAACATGTTTTCTTCAATAGCACCTTGCTTATCTAAGTTTTTAAGTATTTCATCAAAATCACCTAATGCACCGTTACCTGGGGCAGCAGCTCCAGCAAAACCAGAGTATACATTACCTCTTGCTTCAATAGCAGCAAACATACCTTCTGTACCTAAAATATCTGAAGTACTTAAGTTAGTAGCAGTACCAGTTGATGTCTTAGCATCTTCACCTTCAACCATTGCCATTTCAAGATAATCTTCAAAACGTAATCTAGTTTCTGATTCAGCTTTTAAATACCATAAGTATCCAGATGTTCCGTCTTCAGTAGCAACTTCAACCCACCCAATTTGAGCAGTATCAGAACCATTGATTTCATACTTATCTTTGATAATTATAGGTCTATTAGAAAACTGAGTAAATTGTGGCTCAATAGAACCTTGCATACCGTCAGTACCTTTTTTAAATTCAGCACCGTACACAAATAAATTTACTCCAGTTGTACCAGATAAACCATTAGGAATATCGTCAGTTCCGTAAGGAAGACAATTAAAAGCAACAGCATCAGCTGCCCCATCACCTACTACATTACCGGATGAATCAACAACATTAGTAACATGTACTTTTAAAGTTATTAATCCAGTCGCTTCGTCAGACAACAATACTGTTTGTCCTTTTCTAACAGCCATATTAGTAGCAGCAGAATTATTAGGACCAGCATTAGATATGTCAGGTCTTACAAATATTTGTTTAGTAGTTGTGTCTTTATCAAGAGCTTCTGCTAAACCTTTATATGCAATATGTAGTCTATTTTGTTCAGACCAAATAACTTGATCAGAAGTCATAGGCATTTCAGCACCTACCATTCTCAAGAAACCAGATAATGTTCTGTTTCCGTATCGTTCTACTTCCGCCTCATAAAGCTCAGGTAGATATTGTTGAGCAAAGTCCTTACCGGAACCGGTATTGAACTCTAAAAAATTAGTACTCAACGCCATTCTCTTTTGAGCAGGGACGATTGACGCGGGAAAACTCCCGCCTTGTATTAAACCCATTTTTTTTAGTTTTTAGTTTATTTTTTATTTTTTTGTATTTTCAGTTTAGAACTATCAACACCGTTAACCGCTTTTACTCTCAATCCATTAATATATATAGCTTCGTTGTTTTGTGGACGTGAAGCAGTTTCTATATTCTTAGACTCATTAACTATATTTTTAATTCCATCGGCTTTACCTTGTTCATAAAAATGTCTAGCTATTGTATCAGAGTTTTGGGCAGCAAACAAAGCTTTGTGGTAACCTTTTAAATCATCAACATTTCCATCTTCATTTAAGAACTTCTTAATAACGGACTGTAATTCTGATTGTTTTGAAGCAACCTCTTGAGTATTATTAATGTTATAATTGAATGTTTTTTCTCCAACGTTAAACTCAAAACCTTTGAAATCGTTAGAAAAATATTCTTTAGTATTATTAATAAAGTCTTCTTTTTGCTTATTTAAGTGTATTTGTTTGTCACTGTATCTATTGAAAAAGTCTAGAGCTTTTTGTTGATCCTCATTTACTTTAGGTTTCAACTTGATTTCCTCATAGTATTTATTTTTAGTCTCTTCTAAAAAGTTTCTAGCCTTTGCAATTTCTTCTTTCTTCGCGAGCTTCTTTTTCTTAATGTCGCGATCTTCATCCACTTCTTCATCGTAGTTAAAATTGTCTTCCATTATAAAGTCAACTTCTTCTGAATTTAGATGTGGTTTAGTATTTTTGTAATATTCTCTAAGTAGACTTGTTTCATCTATTTGAGAATAATCTTGGTTTAATCTAACGTAATCCTGTAAAGATCCACCAGTTTCTTCCATAAAATCTACAACCTTTTTTAAATCAGTAGGTAATTCTACTATTCTTTCTTTTTTAGGTTCTTCTTTTATTTCTTCTTTAATATCTTCAACCTTTTTATCTTCTTGATCTTCTACTTTTACTTCAGATATAGGATTGTCTTGTAATTCTTTATCTTCATTTTTAGTTTCTTCAACATTAACAATAGTTTTTTCTTCTTCTTTATTAGCTTGAGATATATCTACTTTTGCTATTGGTTGATCTTGATTGATTAATTTTCTTGGTTTCTTTTTTATTTTAAATTCCCCTTGAGTTAATTCACCGCCGGCTGTTTCTTTTATTTCTTCTGACATAATATAATATAATAGTTAATAATTGTTATTCAAACTGGCTTAATCCAAAGCCATTTAAATTCTGTGATTCTGGTGCCTTAAAGTCTGTTGGTGTTAAATCGTTTGCTCTTTGATTCATTAATGTACTTTGTTGAGTAGCTTCTTGTTTACTTCTCTCATCTTTACGGTCTTCAATTAGTTCTTCTTTCCTAACCATTCTATCCACCTCTAACTGCTTTAGTTCTAAATCAAACTTATGTTGCATCTCCATTAACTGTCTTTTTATAACAGCTTCTTGTTCAATCTTTTTAATAGCGAAATTATTTTTACCTTGCTCTATTTGAAGCTCGGTCTCTGCTATTGCTTGTCTTTTTTGAACCTCTGCCATGGCAGTTCTTTCTGCAGTTTCAGCTTGCGCATTTGATTGAGCTTGTATTTGCGCCATTTGATTTTGTTTATCTGCAGCTGCTTTTTGTTTTCTTTTAAATTTTAATACTTGATTAGCTAGTTTAAGATTTTTAATTTCTCTTAATTCTATAGCATCTTCTAAATCTATACTACCTTGTTGTATTGATGCTTGAATATTTTGCTCTAACATCTGTTTTTCTTCATCATCAGGTGTAAGATCTAGGTATATACCAAACTCGTATAAGTTTAAGTTATACATTTCTTCTAATGTACCTACGTTAAAAGAGCTTAAACTATTTTTTAAAGCTTCTCTAGTTAAAGGATATTCTAAAGCATCTGATATTCTAAATGAAATATTCTCACATGTTCTAGCTGATAAATATAAACCGGCTTGAACTATATGTTTCGTCGCGGTATTTGAATTAGCTGCAGCAAGTTTTTGCAAACCTACAAGTGATTTTTCATTTGGCATACTACCGTCTCTAGCTTCGTTTAGCCCAGTTACATCTCTCATCATTTGCAAGTAATATTGATAAGTTTGTATTAAACTTTGCATTTTCGCTCCTCCGCTTGAGCTTTGTAATTCCTGTATAGGAACTTTACCAGGGTTAGCACCACCTTCTTGAGTCATTGACCTACCTAGTATACTACCAGTTTGAAAATACATATTCAACGCTTCTGCAGGATTATAATTTGTACCATTACCTAAGTCAACTTCTGCTAAACCATCTACATCTAAAAATACACCATCAGGAACTGTTCTAGCTAATACTTGTTGTAGCTTTAAATGTGTTAGCTGTATCATATCAGCAAAACCTGTCATTCGACCTACTAAAGACTCTATACGGCCTTTATACATTTTAGGTGCGCAAATATTATAATTCATATTTACTTTAACTAAATTAGAATCTGGTCTAACCATGTTTTTAGATAGCTCCCACTTTAACATCATTTCGTGACCTAATATTTTAGCACCATGATATAATACTTCTATAGATCTTGTTACTCTATTAAAGTTATCGCTCTCTGGTGGGTTAAAAGTATCAGGTTTTTCTAATGCTTTTTCTAGACCTGTTGCTCCTTGTTTTATTTTAAACACTTGATCGTGATAAGTTTTGTATTCAAAATATAATATAGCTATACTATTACCATCTCTTCTACCATTAAACTGGTAATTGTAACTTTCACTTCCAGGATACTTTTGTATGGTATCTAATTCTTCATCTGTTAATTGAGGAAACTCTTTTTTTATTTCAGCTAAACTTATATATTTTACTTCTCCTACATACCATATGTCTTGAAAATTAGGATCTGTTGTATAAGAATAAACTAAGTTTGCAGGGTCTACATAGTCTACAGTAACACCTTCTGATAAATTAAAAGATGTTTTTACAGCTCCAATACCTAGTATAACTAAATCTTCAGCTATTCTACGTCTGGTTAACTCATATCTATTAAAAGCTAAAGTATTGTTTATAGCTTCTTCTTCAGCTATCTCTATAGACTGCTTGTAGTTTAACTGCATATGAACATCTAACTCTTCTTTGTTTTGAGGTAGCTCTTCTGGATTAGCAGTTGAGTACATGTTCATTCCTGACACTTGTTGGATTTGATCAATTAATTCTTTTGCATTTATGTCTCTTAATAAAGCTTCTGCATATTCAGTCCTCTCTTGCATCGACTGCGGGTCTTGAGCATAAGCCTTAACATCGTAAAGCTTTGTGTCCATACCGTTAACTACTATATCAACAAACTTAGGTATAATTGGAACTGGTTTCCAGTCTAAATTTAAATAACTTAAATCTCCGTTAATAGCTAGCTCATCTTTATATTTTTGTACTGATTGTTCAGCTCTAGCATATAGTCTTAAATTTCTAAAAGTGTTATAATTAGTATTAAACCTACCCGAAACTCCAGATCTAGTACCACTAAACCAGTCACCTTCAATAGCTCTACCTACTTGTCTACCATACTCGATACTTGCTTTTACCTCCGCAGGTACCACCTGATCAGGAAATGAACTACCGTTATAAGTTTGTATTTGCATTTATTTTATTATTTGTGATAAATTTCCATCGTTGTTATACTTTTTAATACCAAAGCTAACGTGTTTTTTAATTCTTTCAGCAACAGGTCTATATTTATTTTTATTACAAGCCATTATAGCTAGTCCAGAGCTTATGGTTGCATCATGTTTAGTTCTTCTGTTTATGTCGAATTGAGACCAATCTTCTAATGTTTTTTGAAAATACATATCTCCATAGCCTTCTTCTCTTTCTCCAACGTTTTCTTCTATGTAACTTTCTATAGCAGCCGCGTGAGCTTGCTTAATATCTTCACTTGAGTTTGGTATACCACCTATTTCTCTTTCAGTAGTAGATAGCTTGTTCCAAATTTTATCAGGACGATTCATTGAAAAACCTCTATAACCTCTACGTTTTAAATAATACAATAATCTAGGTTTATTATTTTCACATAGCAAAGGCATACCGTAAAAAATTAAAGCCATTAAAACATCTTCAAAAAATATTTCAGCTGTTTGTGGTCGTGATATATATTCTAAAAAGAAATGATTTGGAGGTGCATCCTCCATGCTAAACTTTGTTAATCCGTGTAATGATCCGTTAGAACCCTTATCGTCAACAGTACCACTAATGTCATAACTATCACATCCAAATGCTCCAATATGTTCGTTTCCTGGATATTTAATACCATTTTTTATAATTACTTGATTTTGTAGATTTTTAGGTGGAACCCAAGATATTAAAAACCTACCATCGTTGTTAGGTACAAAAACAACAGAGGTATCTTTAACACCGTTGCTCCACATAAAGCTACCTCTTGTAGTAGCTGATATATTGTTTACTTCTTCGTTGTAATCTATTTGTTGATATATTCTAGTAAGATTAAATAAACTATTTTTAGTTTCGTCTCTAAAAGCATGTTGCTCAGTTCTTGGAAACTGTCTATAGTATTCGTTTAAACTATCTTGATCGTTTTTTAAACCATCAACTTCATTTTCCCAATGTTCAATTACTCCGATTGCAATTTCAACGCCATCTCTTCCGATTGTTTTATTTTTTGGCGTAAGAAATACAGGTGATCCAAAAGTATCCATGAATCCTTCGTAGTTCCACTCCATAGGGATGAAAAGAGAATAGAGTCCGCTAGATGTTTGTCCGTTTTTATTTCTTTTTGTAACGTCTGAATTGTAGTATAGTTTTTTAAAATTGTTTCCACCTTTATCTAAAGCATTTGATGTTGAACCCATCATACATTTACCTACGATTCTACGTCCTAGTCTTAATGTAGTTTTTGTAACTCTCCAGTTATTTAATATGTTATCAGGCCTTTCCCATTTACCACTTTCATCATGAGCTAATATTTTTAACTTTTCACCATCATAAGAGTTGTCTCCTGTATTTTTCCAATCTATAGTTGTGTCTAAACCATCTAATTCTTTTAGCTTAACATTATCATCTAGTTTACGTCTAGTAAGTTTTGAAGCTGGGACTCTATAAGCGAGCTCGGTTTTAGGGCGATCCATACCGTCTTGGATTGGTTTAAAGAAAAACGGATAGTTAACGGATATTGGTACAACTTTATCCGTGAACATTTTTTTAGCATCTGCTCCAGTTTTAGATAATATACCGAATCTAGAGTCTGAAGATATTGTGGCTTGATTAACAAGCTCTGCTGATGACATAAAGGAAAACCCAGATCGTCTATTTTTAAGGTAGCACATTCCATAGCATCTGCTGTCTGCTTTACATGCTTCCCAAAATATAAAGAAGAGTCTATTTGCTTCTCTATAATCGGGTGCTCCAACGTCAATTTTTGACCATTGCAAGTACATGTAATGAGTACCAGTAATATATACAGGACTGCCACTACTGTAGAAGTTAAAACCTTCTTCTCTACGCTTAAATTCTTCATCGATATATTCATACCACTTTTCCTTAAAGTCAACTGGATAGTCTTCCCAGTCAAACCTTGTTTTTATTTTTTGTAATTGCTTTGGGTATTCAAACCTTTCCCAGTACTGTTCCTCTTTCTTATTGCTTCGTTTATACGGTTCATCGACTGCTGGTAAAGCAATCCTGAGATTTTGTATTTCAATGATTTTTCCAATTTTGCCTGTTTTACTAATTACTACAAAGTCATAATCAGTGTTATAACCATACTCCCATTTTTTATACCTATTATTTTTAGATAATATTTTAGGATTTATATAATCTTTTAGTTCTTGAAATAAAGTTTGATTATAAATCATTTGCTCCTCCCTTCGGCAAATTTAAAAACTCTTTCTTCTTTTTTTTCTTTTGGCTTTTCGCTTAGCTTTTCTTCTTCTTCTTGTATTCTAGTAAGTATTTCAAAAGCATCAAATATAGCTAACTTCTTAGTGGCAGCAGCGTTTTTTAATCTGTCAGCGCTTACGTCATCGTCTGAGTCAACAATCTTTTCTTTCGCTACTTTAATAAGTTCTTCAACTGCTTTTTGCCCAGCTTGGATTATTTTCTTCTTCGTTTCCTTCGTATTCATGTGTTAAGGCTATATCATTAGATTTCATACAATAAAGGCGTTCACCTTCTATAATAAACTCAAACTCTGAGTTAGGAGTAAATATAACAAGATCACCAGGTTTCAATCCTACGGCTTCTAAGGAACTATTAGAATATTTTAATATACCAAAGTATTCTTTTTCTTTTAATGTATTAAAATCATTTACACGTTTAATAGGTTTTACAAAACAATAGTTCAAATTACATTTATAGTTATACATATATATCTGATCCATTGAACAAAAATATAAATCATCTTTAAAGTATGTAGCGCTATTTCTTTCTTTACCCTTTTGGTCATACCATCTTCTAAATATATTGTGATGTATATATACTATATCTTTAGGCTTTATATTCGTGTTAAATGCTATAGGTGTTGAAACTACAATTGCTTTTTTACTTATAAATTTATGATCTTCTATACTAGTGTTAACTATTAGCTCTTTGCCATTTATCGATTTTTTATTGTCATATCTTTCTTGATAAGGCTTTACAATAAACTGGTATAAACTATTCATTAATATTTTAAATCAAACTCTACGGCTATAGCCATATTACTATTAAACCTTTTCCATGGTAATACTTCATTATTTTTTTTAATATATATTGAGTATTCTCCACTTAATTCGTTACTTAGTATATCGCATATTATATGACCACCATAAACTTCTTGACCTATAGAATAATGCATTGCTTCGTTTTTATAATCAGAACCTATGCTTATTTTTCTAATATTAGACATCTTCTTTTTTTATTTCTTCGTAAGAACCGTCTTCAAGATTTATATTTACTTGTCCGTATTGTTTTTCTAAAACTTTTTTAAAATCTTCAATTTCTTTATTTATGCCAGCCATATCACCCATCATAATATGCTTTCTGGCTTCTAATAAACCAACATCGTTTAAAACTTTGTTTAATTTAGTTTGTTGTTCTATTATTTTTTCTAATTCTTCAGTTTTTATTTTATTCATTTTATTTAATTTAATTGTTTTTGTTTTTATTTTGGTGGGGGTATACCCGGTGATTGCTTTGCGTTTTCAGATAAATTACCTTCAGTAGGAGGAGCATTATCTATTGCAGAGCTTAAATTTTTTGTATTGTCATCTAAATCTACAGCGTTTTTCATAGTCCAAAAACCTGTTTTTGTAGGATCAGTATTAGGTGTAAATTCTGCATTTTCACCCATTCTGTACCACGCGACTAGATTATGATTATTATCTTGGCTCCATTTTTCTAAATTACCGTTTTGATTCCAATTAAATAAAGCATCAGCCTCTCCAAATCCCACTAAACGTTGATCCCAAATACCAACTTCATCAATGCTTCCATCAAACTCTAAATTTCCTAAAGGTGATGTGTTTCCTATGCAAAAAGTGTTAACTGATCCTGAGTAAGCTATAGGACCAGTAAGTGGTTGTTTAAAACTATCTAAATCTACACCAACTCCTTTTAACTGAATTCTACACACGTTTTGATTTTGAGTACCACTAGCAGGATTAAGAAAAGTACAGAATATTAAAAATGCTTTACTAGAGTTAATTCCACTTATATTATCAATTCTTATTTGAGCTCTTCCATTTGTATTATCAGTAGTTCCTTTACCTACTTGAAACCTAAGCAAAGCATTACCACTATTTGTACGACTTACATATAGAGAATAGCCTTGCGAAAAGTTTGCATTAGCTTGATCTATAATCATAAAGTTTTTAGGTCCTGCTCCTGGTCCAGCAAGTATTAAATCCCCAAAAGTTACCCAGCAAGATATTGTGAATTCTTCAGTAAATCTATAATTATTAAAAGCAACTGATTTTAAAAAACCATCGTCTCCGTCAAATACAAACCTGTCGTTACTTTCAAATCCCCTATTGTTTTGACCGGGTAAATTAACAATACTAGGTATTGTATTTATATTACCTATAAACATTTTAGAATAATGCTATAATGTCAGTAGCTGTAGTACCGTCAGTTTGTAAAGGATCTGTAAGGTTGGTCCCGTAAACTTTCAAAACTTGTATAGGTAAAAATGATCCGCTTGCTACATTATAAAATGTTACAATAGAAAAATCTTCCATTTGAACTTTTACGTTTCCACCATTACCTACATAGAGACAAGCACCTCTTTGCAATGTGTTTATTTTATCACCATCTTCCGCTGGATTACTTGGATCTGTTGGTGACGTAAAATTCAATACACCAACCGGGACAGTAGAGCCTGTAGGTATATTTAAAGGTCTAGCACTGTGGGCAAAAACTCTAGGCTGCGCTTGCATGTTACCCTCAAGACTTGATATATCTATTTCGTTATAAGTTGCCATTTTATTTATTTATTTTTGTTATTTTTTCAGCACCACGACTTCCGAAGTATGCTACGTAAACTGTTACTAGTAATGTTTTTAATAAGTTTATCCAAGACTCATCTACATCAAATTGTAAATGAAAAGAATCTACAGCCATCATAATTACGGCTGATGCGGTTAAGAAAACAAGAGCTAATGGGCGTGTATTTTTTGAAAGCCACGAATCACTTTTCATGTCTGCTCTCCACCTACTAGATACTTCTTTCATTTCTTGTATATCAAGCTCTAATAATTTCATAGCTTTTTCTTTGTCTTCTGGTCCTATAGTATCATCACTTGATATGAGATTTTTTACTAAGCCAAAGCCTCCTTGGTCTGGTAATATATTACCAATACCATCTAAAATAGCAGGAGCCTTATCTTTCAAAAAAGCTCCTATTTTAGTATCTTTAAATTTTTTTTTAGCCACGTTTTATTATATAAATTTCTTGTTTATTATCATTTGTAAAGGCTTTAACTTTTTTAGAAAAATAATTACAATATGCGTAATCTAATTCTATACCTTCAAAAGCATCAAGCCAGTCATTTGGTATAAGTACAAATATTTTTAAATCATCTTTAGTAAACACATAGTTATAAGTGTTTTCTCTTGACTCATATAAAATTGTATGAGGTTTTTTTACATAACCCTCTTGTTTTAAAAATAATTCCAGTTTGTTTATATTTTTATAATATTCTTTATAAAATTCTTTACTGTGTATTTCTTGACTAGTTACGTTTATAGATAGTATAGTTGTTATTATTAAGATTATTTTTTTCATAGGTATTTGGTTTTAATTAATATCTATATATATAATCACGTTGAGTTGCAAATATTTACATTAAGCTATTGCTTTATCTCTTATACCTTTTTGTGTGAAATTTTTAACTTTTGAAGTTTTTGGGTTTCCTTTTCCTAGTTTTTTATTAGCTTTTTTGCTAAGTTTTCTCATTTTATCTTCAGATACTAACTTAACGTCTACAACTGATCTTTTATTTTTACCACCTATCTTACCTGCTTTAAACAAAGCTTTATTGTCTTGAGCTCTAGATGCTTCTGTAGTATACTTTTTAGTCTTACTTCCACCAATTGCTCTCTTTTTAGTAACAGTCATATCATAAGGAGTAGTTTGTGTTGTTCTTTTACCATCCTCATAGTCATAAGCTCTTTTAACTTTTACCTTAGCTTTGCCTCTATTATTTTTTCTAGTTTTTATCGTCTCTTTTTCTGTTCTTTGATATTCGGGTCTACTAATATATTCAGAAGCTCTTTCGCCTATATCACCACTAAATATATTAGTTCTTTTTACTTCTTTCTTAAAATCACTAACAGATTTACCATCACTACTCCTCCAACCGGTATCTCTTCCTTGAGAATCCATTTGACCTACAGAAACTTCCATTGCTGGATCTTTCATCATAGTAGTATGGTTTTCAACTTCTAAAGTACCTCTACTTCTTTTCTGTTTACTCTTGTCTTTAAATTTTGGTTTTTTTGTTTTTTTGCTAAAAGCATCGCACTCGTCACCGCCGCCGGGACCACACATTTCAGCAGAAGCTCCATCTTGAATACCTATAAGTTTTCTATCTGATAATGCTTTAAATGCTTTGTTGTTTCCTCTATAACCTTTGAGTTCAAATTTATTTCTCATGTCTTTATTTTTACCGTTTAATATACCGTTGCTAGCTTTATAAGCTTCTTTTTCCCATGGTAAATCTTCATTGTGTTCGTTTAAATTTTCTCTTGAATAAGTCTTGCCTTTCCAATAAAAATTATTTTTATCATAATCTAATTCACCATCACGTTGTTGATGTTGATGAACAGTTTCGTGAGCAACAACAGCTTTTTCCATATTAGCGTCAACATCTTTATCAACTATTATACCAGTATGATTAGACTTACCGGCAGAACCATCTTTAAGATCTCTGCGATAGACAGCAATGTTCATATCGTCCTTATTATAAGGTGCGCCGTTAAGTTTAAAACTCATATTTATTTTTTTCTAAGTCTTTGTTTATTTACCCTACCTTTTTGTATACCGTATTTAGCATTTTTAGGTTTTTTGTATTTAACCTTAACTTTAGCAGTTTTAGTATTTTTTGTTGGTTTAGTGTTTGTTTTAGGATTTGACTTTGCTATTTTTCTTTGTTCTTTTCTAACTCTTTTTTTAGTAGTAGTTACTCCTGTAGTTCCTCCTTTTTCGTTTTCATAAGTGTAACTAACATAATCGTTTCTATCTTTAATTTTTTCAATAGCTCTTCCTAATCCTTTTTTAGTAGTTGTATTATCACCCATTGCTTCATCTTGAGCAGCTTTTCTTCTTTGAGCCGCGGTAGTAGGTTTTGGATTTTTACTTACAGAAGCACCCATAATGGTATCTGCAAATTTACCTTTTATCTTACCGTCAGCCACAGCTTTCTTTAATTTAGGATTAAAACTAGAACCATCTTTTTTAGTTTTACAACCAAAGTTGTTAGCGTAGTTAGCCATCTTAACCACAGCTGGAGAATACTTTTTAGTACGAGATCTCATAATCTTACTAGCAGCTTTACAAGTATCCATACCACCCATATTCTTTTCTACCCATGCAGTAAACTTACCTTCGTTTTTTTCTTTTATTTCTGGAAATTTCTTAGCCATTTTGTTTTATTTATTCATGTTATACGGAAAATTTTTATTGAACCATTGCTTGCGATCATCACAACCGCAGCCACCTGGTATCATATCTGCAACTCTTTTTATACCTGTTGCCTTTGTAAACTTTTCTATGCTATCGCCTAAACCTCTTGATTTCATAATATTTGTATTAACAGTTCCACCTACGTCTTGCTGCTTTACCTCTTTTACTGTTCCAACTCTTTGATCTAGAGCAAAACGATTTTCTTTTATTCCAAGCTTTACTACCTTTTTTTAATTTTGACGGTGGAGTAGTTACAGCTGTCGTAAGCTTACTATCGGGATTTTTTCTTTTATACTCATCAACGCCTTTTTGTGTCATACCACCGCCAGCATCAGCACCAGTACCTGTAGGATTAGCTTTATTAAAGTTTTTACCTCTACCAATAGTTCTTCGAGGTTCTGCAGCACTAGGTCCACTTGCTTTTTCACAACTACCTTTTGCACCTTGAACAGTTCCTGGTACTCTTCTGTAACCTGGCCAACAAGGTGTTTTTTTCATTGAAGCACCACCACTTCTATTTCTTTTTTTAGAACCACAAGGTTCGCCTGTGGCAACATTGATCCAGTTTTCTTTTTCAAACCAGTCCCTAAGTGTAGCACCTTTTTTACGAGCGCCTTTAACATTTGAAGAGCTTGATCTTTTGTATTTACCTTGAGAAGCAGCGGAACGCTTGGCATTAACAACTTTGTTTCTCTCGGCTTGACTCATCGATCTTACCTTACTAGCAGGTAGGCAAACTTTTTTAGTACCTCCACCTTTAACCTTGCTCATTACTTCTTTTTTGAATCTTTTATTTGTTTATCAGTTAATGGAACATCAGCATCGGTAGATGGTCGTAACTTTATTGTACCACCATCGCAATAAAACTCTCTTCTTTCTCTAGCAGCTTCTTCTTTACCACCTTCTTTTTTAGCATAACCAGCCTCCCACTTTTTCCAAGCTTTAGCACATTTATTGTTTTTTCCTCTAGGTCTCATAATTTAGTACATCTTTTTAGCTTTAGATATTATTCTATTAGCTTTAGCGTATTTTTTAGATACTTTGTTTCTATTTTTAGCCGTTTGTTTTAAATCTTTTATTTCTTGTTTTCTAATTTCATTTCCTTTACCTTCAAAAAAAGGATCATTTTTAAAACCTTGCCTAGCTTCTTTACCTCTATATCCTTTAATATTAGATTTAGCTTCTTCTTTTCTATATTGTCTTTTCTTTCTCTGCACTAATCTTGTATTGGATAATGCGTTAGTTTTATCAGATTGATACCCATGTTCTCTTCCAAAGTCATCTATAATATTTCCACCTCCTAGAACATTAGCGCCTTTTCTTATTTTTTTCTTTGCTGCTTTTATATCTGGGTCTTTTAACGAAGCGCCATCTTTACTTTTACCCATTTTACCAGGTCCACCTGCCTTAGTACATCTTACACCCCAACCAGAAGCATAAGCACTAGGCCAAACTTTAAATTTCTTTTTAGCTGCAGCTTTGCACGCTGCTGATATTTTAGTTCTTTTTATATTACCTCTTTTTGTTGCCATTATCTACGTCCTTTTTTATCTACTTGAATTTCTTTAACTATAACAGTTGTTTTAGGTTTTTGATTTTTAATTTCTTCTAGTTGTCTATTTAACTCTTCTAGCTTACCATCATTTTCAGTTCCGTCTTTTACTAGCGTACCTATTACTTGTATTTCTTCAAATACAACATCGTCTACTTGCTCAAGCATTTCTACTCTTTCTTTCAACTGTATGATCATTTTTTCGTTCCACTCTTCTTTTAATTCATACTCTAAACGAGTAACTTCTATAGGTGGCAGCTCTTTAGCTTCTTCAATATCTGCTTGCAATGTATAATACATACCTACAAAAGATGCTGTTACCATTATTATTGCTATTACAGTTTTTAGGTCAAGTTGTATATTAGTGTTCTCAGAGATTTTTGTACTCATTAGTCGCGTTGAATGATGGGCATGCTTTATTAGCAAACTCATTGTGTGAATATATAATAGCAGTTGGATACATTGCTTTTAATGTTTTAAGCACATGTAACAAACCCTCTTTTTGTTCTTGTGTTCTAGTATCCTTCGGAGTCTTACCATCTGCCTCAACGCCACCACAATAGCAGATACCTATTGAATTACGATTGTGCCCTTTGCAATGAGCTCCGATTTTGGCTATATCTCTACCTTTTTGTATTTCACCATTTATATCAATGTAGAAATGATAGCCTATGTCTGACCAACCACGACCTTCTGTATGCCACTTCTTAATTGTGTCCACACTTATATCTTGACCTTCTCTAGTGGCTGAACAGTGAATTATAATTTCAGTTATTTGCCTCATGACTTAATTTTTGTTTTTGAAGTTTTTAGCTGGCTTTAGCTTTTCCATTTTTTTGCTATAGGCCATTTTACCAGCATTAGCAATACCTTCAGCAGCACCTTCAGCAATCATACTTTGAGATAAGTTTTTAAAATATGAAGGAAATTTTGTTTGATTTGAAAAAACCTTAGTACCATCACGTTTCATTGTTTTAGCTTTTGGAGGATCTATATGCATGGAACCACCAAACTCTACAGCTTTATCTCCACTTTTCTCATCTTGAGCTTTATCATCAAATGATTGAGATCTTTTAGCGTCTTTAACTAATTCTTTTCTAGCTTTACCTCTAATACCTTTTTTATCAGCATAAGCTTTAGCTTTAGCTTTAGCCACTTGTTTAGGTTTAGCTGCCATCATAGCTCCCATATCCATATTCATTATAGCTGAGTTAGCTGCGTTAACTGCGTCATCATTTGAACCCTCTGGAATGCTTCCTGGTGTAGTAGTCATTGGGTCAGCAGGTGGCATACCTGCAGTTTGCTGACTTGCCATTTTGGTAAAATCTGACTGAGGATTATTACCTGGGTTATTACTTTGTACTGCTTTTAAAACTTCGCTTAACTTTTGACTATTTTCTTTAAGTTTTTCATTAGCACCTCTTCCAAACTGCAACATTTTTCTTTGACCACTCATTACGCTACTTATATCATTTTGAGTGCTTTCTTCAAAGTTGGGTCTAGCATCGCCAGTACCATTAGAAAATACTTGACCAAGCTTCTCTTGGACTTTAGCACCTACTTTTTCTTTTAGCTTGTTTAAGAAACTTGGGCCATCATTCATGTCTTTAATATGTTTCTCTATAGTCTTAGCTTGTTTCCCATGAGCAACTACAGCACCTTTAAGTTGTGTTACTACCTTTTTTAAGTCTTTTGCCATAATTATTTATTTTTTTTTCATTATCCACCATTTATGAGCAGTGTAGCCTATAGTAACAAATAGTAGTATTATCTTTAAAGCTGGTTCTAGCCAATCCATACTTGCAACTGTAAAAGAAGTTATGTTTAAACAATAAAGTTTTAAATCGTCAGTACCCATTATTTCTGAGCGTTAAGAACAGCATTACCTTTATACACACAATTATCTACACTTAATGAAGATTTAATTGTGGAGTTTCTAGATTCCATTGTTCTTTTTCCTAGTGGCTTCATAGCTGGGCTTATATCTTTTCC
>Ga0181393_1000111_pt1 | contig 27432 bp, 25 predicted proteins | sample 16SPOviralmetaG_FD_130122 | JGI IMG/M metagenome (GOLD analysis project Ga0181393, IMG submission 130122) | Marine viral communities from the oligotrophic San Pedro Time Series (SPOT) site, San Pedro Channel, CA, USA - 16 SPOT_SRF_2010-10-21 | ecosystem: Environmental > Aquatic > Marine > Strait...
AGATGATGCCCAAGGAGTTTAAGAAGAAGACCAAGAGTGTTGAAGGCTACATTAACTACTCAATGCAGAATGGTTTTACAGGTAGTAGCTTTATTTTTCCTGACACTAGGACTAGGGTGGATTTTAAAACCTACACCCAGTTTTCTAACAACCAAACCATATTGGAGGGTTTTGAGTTTGGGTTTAGGTCTGGGGATAAGCTCAACATAGGTACATGGCTAGATGAATATCTTGGTGACGATGCCTTGATAAACACTTTACGTTTTAGGTTGGCTACTAGGAATTCCAAGATGTTGATAGCCTTCACCCCTATAAATGGGTACACTCCGTTTATATCGGAATATCTAAAGGGTTCCGAAACTCTGAAAACTAAAAGGGCGGAGCTTCTTAACCGAGAACTTCCAGTACAGCAATATAGCCCGAAGCGGGACGCATCGGTGGTTTACCTGCATTCGGATGAAAATCCTTTTGGTGGCTATGAACGTATAGCTAAGGATTTGCGGGACAGACCGGAGGAGGAAATATTGGTAAGAGCTTATGGTGTTCCTGTTAAAAGCATTACATCTCTCCTTCCCCTGTTTAACACTGAAGTTAATGTTCTTGGTGAGGAACCCAACAAGTATGGAATGAGCTTTCCTGATGTATCAGACAAGGAAAAGTTTACCGTTTATCAAGTTGTTGACCCTGCCGGGGCTCGCAACTTCACTGCTTTGTGGGCTGCTGTAGATAGGGACGGGTATGTTTACATTTGCCGAGAGTGGCCGGACCGCAATACATATGGAGAGTGGGCTTTGTTCGGAGACCCTAAGTGGAAAACTGGACCAGCAACTAGGAAGATTGGGTTGAATGTGGAAGGCTACGCTAGTTTGTTCCAAGAAATTGAGGAGGAACTAGGAGTGGAAGTGTTTGAACGTATTGGTGACTCCAGATACTTTGCTAGGGAGAATGATAACAACGAGGATTTATTTACGTTGTTTGATGACTTTGGTATGTTGTTTTACCCTTCCGATGGTCGCATGGAGGAGGTTGGCATTAGTGCGGTTGATGAATGGTTTACATACAATCCCAATGAACCGATTGACGCTGTTAATAGGCCAATGTGCTATATACACAGGGATTGTGGGAATTTGATTGACAGTTTGGTGAATTACAATTCACAAGGTAAAACCGATGAAGCCCTTAAAGACTTCTTCGATCTCATTCGATACTTGAGAATGTCGAATGGTGGAGAGGGACCAGATCACATTGAGAACAAAAACTTGCTCACTACAAACAAATCAAAAGGAGGATATTGATGCCAAAAGTTAGAATAAAGGCTTTAGCCGAAGAATTGCAAACCGACATAAATGATTTAATCATCTTGGCTAAATCGAAGCTTTGTTCCTCGATGATAACCGGCAAAGGAGGCAAGGCGTTGTGGATAAATGAAGATGGCCAAGAAATATTGCGTAGAGCCGTTGATATTCCAGAAGTAGTTCCAAAGCACTATTCTGGCAAAGTTTTAAGAGCAGCCGCAAACCCTAGATATGTTTATGCTTTTATAGGAGACTTAAAAATAAAGGTTCCAGTTTGCATACCAAGGAAATTAAAAAAGACAGTAGTTGGAAAAAATATCAAAATAGAAGCCATCGAGGATGCAATCGGAGTCTCTTACAGATACGTCAAATGACATAACGACAGACCGTCGTTGGCTTTGCGAGCAGATTGACCGTCTACTTGCTTGGGAGATATTGTGCCGAACTGCTAATAACGAAGATATTTACTCTATAAGATCTAGCGACTTATGTGATAAGATAGGCGTTAGTCCACAATACTTCTACCACGTTTTCTCGAGAATCAAAAACAAGGTAAATGCAAAACACTTCGATTTCTGAATCGCTAACCTACGTTAGCGACGATCCCGACATTACATCTCTTAGGTATGCTTATGACCAGTCTGTGACTGAGCTTGAGGCATATTTTGATTTATGCAGGAGTAGCTATGATGACCGCCGTAACTGGTGGCCCGGCAAAAGCCGCGACTTAAGAAAGCATGGAGCAGACGCTTTCCCTTGGGAGGGAGCTTCGGACATGGAAAGCCATGTTATTGACGAGCGTATAACGAGATTGGTTTCTTTGTTCCTGTCTTCAATGAACAGGGCAAACATCCAAGCATTTCCTGTGGAAGTTAGCGACGTTGCTAGAAGCCGTGTGGTTACAAATTTTTTAAAGTGGATGGTAAAAAGCGGTTACATTCCTCGCTTTAAGCAGGAGATGGAACTGGGAGCCAACTACATGTTGGAGCGTGGAATTCTTATCACTTACGTTGGCTGGCACATGGAGGATAGAAGTTTCCTTCAGCGTCTTAGCTTGGAACAAATATCTGCTATGAACCCAGAGTTGGGAGAGATGATTGTTTCTGAAAACGACAACGATCAGGTTGTTCGGATGTTGCAATCTAGCTTTGATGGTGTTTCTGAATCTAGGGCCAATAAAGCTTTAAATGATTTGAGAGAACTAGGAGTTGCTGAGTTACCAATAGTACGCCGCCAAGTAAATGCTCCAGAGGTAAAAACACTAGCCCCGGACGGAGACTTCATTTTTCCTCCGTATGTTACCGATCCTCAGCGGGCTCCATATTGTTTTTGGAAAACCTACTACACTCCGCAGGAGTTGCAGAACAAGGTTATTACAGATGGCTGGGATGAAAATTTTGTAGAATACGTTATTGAGCGTTATCGTGGGGTAAACATAGATTCTATTGAGCGTGAACAAGAGGGACGCAGATCTATTAGTCTTACCGATAATGCCTATGAAGCTGAAGAGCTTATTGAAATTGTTTACGGTTACCAAAGATTGATAGACAAGGAGGATGGTTCCGAGGGAATATATTGCACCGTATTTCATCGTGAGTTTAACGGAATTGACGGCATTCCCGGTTATGCAAAGTTTGAGCTACTTAACGGATACGAAGACTATCCAATTGTAGTAACTAAGTTATCTGAAGATAGCAAAAGGTTGTACGATACGATGACCATACCTGACTTGCTGCGTGGAATACAAAACCAAGTGAAGGTTGAACGCGATAGTCGGATTGACCGAAACAGCTTGGCAACAGTGCCACCCATCCTTCATCCAGTCGGACAGGCTCCTACAGATTGGGGTCCGGGTCGAATGATACCATATCGCCGTAAGGGAGACTTTGAGTTTGGCCCTGCTCCTGTGTACAATCAGGGATCGGTTGAGATGGAGAAAACCCAAGAGGCTCAGGCCGATAGGCTTGTAGGTTTGGATCGTGAAGGTCCAGTTAGCCAGATAAGGCAGCAGTTCTTGGTAGACAAATTTTTGACCCATTGCTCCAAGGTCATATCAATGTGCTATAAATGCTTCCAGCGTTTTGGCCCAGACAGTATATTTTTTCAGGTTACTGGTGTTCCAGATCCTCAGATGTTTAGTAAAGGCAATCCAGATGAAAGCTTTGACATAACAATTTCTTACGATGTTCAGAACACTGATCCAGAAAAGCAGGAGAATAAACTAAACTCTATGATTTCTTTGCTTCAGTTGGATCGCAATGGAAGAATAAACGTAGATAATTTAGTAACGTTAATTGCTGGGAGTGTAGATCCGGTCTTAGCTGATAGCGTTCTTCAACCGGTAGAGGCTGCACAGCAGCAAATTCTTAAAGACATTACAGATGACTTATCTAAAATTTATGCGGGAATCGAAATGCCAGCACGTCCTAATGGAGCTCAAGCGGCTATGCAAATTATTCAGCAATACTTGCAGCAGCCGGATATTGCCCAGCGTATGCAAACTGATCCTGCTTTCTCGCAGCGTTTGCAAAAGTATATGGGCCAATATCAGTTCTCTATGCAGCAAGCTCAGAACGCTCAAAAAGGTAAAATTGGTACAGCACCTGCCCAGATGGGTGGAGTTCAAACCCAGAACATGGATCAATGAGCCTAGAAAAAGATATAGAATCTTTGCACAACTACGAGCATTTTGCTCGTTTCATTAAGGTAATAGAGGCTTTGCGGGAGGAGTGTATAGGTGATATGCACGAGGCTCCCACAGAACAGCTTCAACAAATATCTGGAAGGATTATTACATACGATCAGATATTACAAATGGTTGACTTAAAAAAACTAGAAAAAAGACACAAAGATTTTTTGTAAATTGTGATAGTATGTTTCCACGCAATCGCTAGGCGTAAATAGTGGAAACAGTTATGAACGATGAAATCGACACAGCCATCGCTGAGGCTGAACCAGAATCAGTGGACAACCAAAACATATCTGCGTCTGACTTTGTTCAGAAACGTAGTGAGGCAATTCTAGGGCAACAGCCCGAAGAGGAGTCTCAAGAATCGGCTGAGGAGTTAAGTGAGGAACCAGTTTCCGAACAGGCTACCGAGGATGATGTTCTTTCACAGTTTAATTTAGACAGTTTGTCGGATGAGGAAAAAGACGTTTTGCGTCAGCAACTCATTCCCGGCGCGCAGTCTCGCATCAGTGAGCTTACAGCTAAACGGAAGGCAGTTGAGGAAGAGTTGCAAACTATGCAACTAAAAATCAAAGAGCCTGAAGTTAAAGACAACCCGCTTTCTAATTTATCAACCCTTGAAGATCTTCAAAAGAAGTCTGATGAAGTGAGTGATGTTATTAGTTGGGCGGAGGATCTTCTGTTTGAGTCCGATGAATATTCTGCTGACGATGAAATAACTACAGTAGAAGGTCGCCCGATGACTAAGGCCGAAGTGCGTAAAGCTCTTCAAAGCGCCAGAAAATCGCGTGACGCATACATTCCAGACCAGTTGCAAAAGCTACAGAGTTTGGAGGACGCAAAAACAATGCGTCAGCAGTTGGGCAATAAGGCAGTAGAAGAGCTTGATTGGTTGAGAGATGAGAATGATAACGAGCTAAAAAGTCAGTTTATATCTATTATGAATGACCCAAGGCTACAGCAGCTAGAGGAATCGGCTCCTGATTTATATTCTCAAATCCCCTACTTCATGTCTCACGCTGTAAACAGTATGTATGGAAGAAAACCAATAGCGGATACCAGCAAGCCAGCTAACAAGAAAGCGGTTAAGCTAACACCCCCTAGAGGTTCAACTCCAGCTTCTGCAATGTCTGAAAAAACTGAAAGGCTTTCTGTGAAAGCTATGAAAGATCATAAAACCCGATTTAAATCATCTGGACTCAAAGACGATTTCATCACTTTAAGAACCTTACAATTAATTAATCGCTAAAATGGCATTCTCAAATACATACGACACAACTAATCCTGGTTCTGGTGTTTCCAACAGAGAAGACTTGACTGATGTCTTGACTATCCTCGCGCCTGAAGAAACTCCAGTCCTTTCCTCTGCTTCTAAGCAGAAAGCATCCGCAACGTTCGTTGAGTGGACGGTAGACGCATTGTCTTCTCCTTCAACTACCGGTATCCGTGAAGGTGCTGACGTTGGAACCTTCACCGATCAGTTTGCTGGACGAGCTCGTCTTGGCAACTACGTTCAGAAGTTCCGCCGCGACTATCAGGTTTCTGATCTTCAGGAAGCTGTTGACAGCGTTGGTCCTGCTAAAATTGCTCAAGCTGAAGCTAAGTCCATCCGTGAACTGAAGCGTGACATCGAAGCTACCCTCTGTGGTACGCAAGATCGCGCTGCTGAAAACGGATCTGACACAGCTTACGCTTTGCGTGGTCTTGGTGACTGGATCGACTCTGCTGGTCCTTCTGATGTTCCTGCTGGATTCCGCACTCCTGCTGCTAGCATTCATGCTGCTGATGAAGGTGCTTTCACGGAAACAGTTTTGAACAACTTGGTCACTTCTATGTACCGTGTTACCGGCACGACCAACAACATCACTATGGTTGCTGACACTGCTGTTCGTCGCATCATTTCCGACTTTGCTCGCACTGCTGGCGTAAGTGGAACCGATGCAGACAGCGTTCGTACCGTTAATTACAACGGTGACTCAGCTCAGATCAAACTTAGTGTTGAGTTCTATCAGTCCGATCACGGCATGATTTCGATTGTCAATGGCAATCCTGATTGCATGCCCGATACGACTAACAAGGACTTTGCTTACTTGGTCAATCCTGAGTATTACGGTGTACATGAGCTTATCCCAATGGGATCGACTCGCCTCCCGAATCAGGGTGGTGGTGAGCGTGGCTACGTTGATTGTGCTTTGACCCTTGGTGTTTACCACCCCGGTGCTCACGGCAAGATCGAAGAAGTTGCGTAAGCTTTTTACTTCACATTAATTTGGGGGAGGTTAGGCTAATACCTGCCTCCCCCTTTTTTTTTAAATTATGGAAATAATTACTAAGCTACCAAGATATACAGATGGTGAAGTGAATGCTGCTTTCTTGAAGGAAATCCAAACTGGATTCAAGATGGAGAAAGCAAAGGAGCAAGATCGAATCAATCAAGCTGCTAAAGAAGCAAAGACTAATGTCGGCAAGACCCATCCCGTTTTAGGTAAGTGCGTGGCTAATATGCCTGCTCGTGATTATTTTAGATTAGTAAACAAGTACGGACACGACACTGTAAACAGTAGAGAGTTCTTACGTTATTTTAACAAAAAGTTCCCTGAGCTAAGCCCGAATAACGCTTGATGCAAGTAAAGTATAACAGAGATTTGTATGACCTAATAACGGCATTGGCCGGGGTCACCTCATTTACTACAAACGAAAAGACTCAGCTTTTAAACTTTGCAAAGCGTAGAATTTTCGAGGCTTACCAAACCATTTCTGTTTGGCCTAGATATTTGACCGTTGGTGAGGAAAGAACTATAACCAATTCTGTTGTTCCTTACACTCAAACGGACAAGGATAACATTGCTGAGTTTCTTAGAATACACAGAAGCCAGCCATTTTTGAAGAACTCGGCATTAGAGTTTGATTTTTTTGTAGAGTCAGACGGAGCCCACGTTCTCAATTTAACCACCTCTGATGCTTCTTCGGTATTTGTTACTTATAAGAAAGAGCTTACTGACATTCCTAGTACCTTTGATTTAACCGGGGACAAAACAACTCAAGAGATTCCATTGGAGTTTTTCTATTTTACGGCTCATGCAACCTATGCAGATTTTCTGCGTATGGATGGTCAGCATGAAAAGGCAATGGCTGAAGAGCAAGTTGCTCAGTCATATTTGGCAACCGAACTAGAAAAGTCGGACCAGAACATGAACAACAACACCATTACCAAACGCTTTCATACATACGTCACTCAACAATCAAGATAATGAATAGTCTAGTAACAAACCTATACCCTCGTCCCAATGGCACTATTGCTGGAGAAAACCTATCCTGTGCTACATCAGGATCTGGAGTTTCTTTTGCAGCATTTGATGAAGATACCAAATACGTTATGATTGATGTCCAAGACAACAACGTCATCGTAACATTTGACGGCAGTGCTCCTACCGCATCCAATGGTCATCTTCTGCTAAAAGAAAAGGGTCTCATTACCCTTAGTGCACTTAGTGCAAAAGCAGCAAAGTTCTTGGGATCTGGTGGTACTTCCATTGTACACGCTTCACAGTTTGTGTAATGAATCCTGAGCTAAACAAGCTTGGCTTGGGAGCGACAGGATCAATCCTTGCTGTTTCTTTTCAAGGAATTAGCGAGGTATTGTCTATTGTCGCGTCGGTGTGTACGATAGCATACATGGGTCTTTGGGTATATAAAACGATAGTGGAACTAAGAAAACGATGAGTGGTGAATTGGTGGCAATGCTTGGAGGCGGAGTCACGGGATTTGTAATGAAACTAATCTCGGCTCAAATGAACATCCAAGCAAATGCTATCAAGTCCATGATTCAAAAGCAGGATGCAGCAGATAATTCAGCAGATAAAGCAGCACAAAGATCCGATGAAGGAGGAGCTTGGGTTAGAAAACTCATCGCTATGTGCATCTTGTTTTCAGTGGTATTTGCTCCCTTTGTCATGGCGTTCTTCGACATCCCTGTAACTGTTGAGGGTGGTAAGTCTGGTATATTTAAATTTATAGGAATCGGAGCTGACAAGTGGAAACATTTAGAAGGGTTTGTATTACTGCCTGAAGTTAGACAGGGGATGCTAGCACTACTAGGATTTTACTTTGGCTCCTCTCAGGTTAAATAATGAAAGTAAGTGAAGATACAGCAGTCACCATTCCTCTGCGTAACTTGATTGCGTTGATTGGTTTCACGGTAGTTAGTGTGACGGGGTACGTTAATATGACAGGCCGTATAGCTACCTTAGAGAACGCTCAAAACATCAGGGACGTAGAGATAGGAATGAATACTGAGTTCCGTATTAAATGGCCTAGAGGAGAGTTGGGAGCTTTACCTGATGATGCTGAACAAAATTTAAGGTTACAGTATTTAGAAAAAAACATGGAAGAAATTGGAAGCACTGTAGAAAAACTAAAAAGCTATGGTAGCATAAATTTTGAACTCAAAGACAAAAACTACTTAGACATTAAGGAATAATATGAAGTACGGAAAACGCAAATCATGTGGTGGCTACGGTAAAGGTGGCAAAGGAAAGAAATAGTCATGCCAAAGGACGCTTGCTACAGAAAGGTTAAGGCACGGTACAAAGTGTTCCCATCTGCGTATGCAAGTGGAGCGATAGCTAAATGCCGTAAGGTTGGTGCTGCCAACTGGGGCAAGCGTAAGAAGAAGTAATGGCTGTTCGGAGGACAAAGGAAGGTGCTGCTCTTAAGCGGTGGTTCAAGGAAAAGTGGGTAGATGTACGCACTGGTAAGCCTTGTGGTCGCCGCAAAGGGGAAAGTCGTGGTACTCCTTATTGTCGCCCATCTAAGCGTGTTAGCAGCAAAACTCCTGTAACTAAAGGAGAAATGACTGCATCACAGAAACGGTCAAGAATAGCTCAGAAAAAGAAACTAGGTCAACCAGCAGGTAGACCAAGAAGAGTAAAGGCGGTAAGACGTGGCAATAAATAAGAAAAGCATGAAGTGCAACGTTCCTAAAAGGCAAGTGTCTGGCGGGAAGAAGTTTGTTGTGAAGGCTTGTCAGGGCGGCAAGGAAAAGATTGTTAGGTTTGGAGATGCTAATATGAGCATCAAGAAGAGTAACCCGGCCAGAAAGAAAAGCTACTGTGCAAGGTCAGGCGGCATTAAGGGCAAAAGTAATAAACTATCAGCTAACTATTGGAGCCGCAGGGCTTGGAACTGCTAATGGCAAGATACGACAGATACGGAGCTTTAGACGATCAAATCATAGAGGATTTGGATTCGGGATTTGTTGGGTTCAATAACAAGGTGCGGCCAGATCAACTGAGCTCAGGAATCTTGCGTGAATCTAATAATGGCAGGATGGACCTGAACGGCCAATGGCAACCAAGAAAAGGAATTGAGCTTTTTGCCGCTCCATTCCCTGCTGCTGTGTTTACTACTCCTTTCTATTTGTACGAGTCTATTCCGTCTGTTAGCTCTTATAATCGTTTAGGCGATGTCATCACTGTAAACTTTTCAGCTAGTCATGGAATTGTTAACGGAACTGGCATTAATATTAGTGGACTTTCATACACTGGGGTTATCAACCCCAACGGCAACTTTGTTGCCACTGTCATTGATGCTGACTCAATTAGCTACACGGTATCTTCACTAGATTCCACTCCTACCGGAACAATGACTGTTACTGGGATGAAGATCAATGACACTGCTACAAACAACATTGAGGCATCGTGCGAGTATTCAGACCCAAACAACGACTCTTTGTCCTACATAGCTTGTGCGGCTACCAACAGTGCTGCTATTGTTAAGACATCTGACCAAACCACGACTATTCTGTCTTACCCAATTGGAGAGAGTGTGCCTGAAGGGTCTACCATGACCCAAGTTTTTAACAAAATTTACATATTTAGAAAGGGTCAAATTGCTCTTGAGTGGGATGGCAATATTGGTGGCAGCTTAGAATTTACTTTAGTAGCAAATGGGGATTATGACCAGCCGGTTCATTTTGTGACATCTAACGGAGAGTTTAAGATAACGGACAACGTGGCTTCCGTAATTGCCACTCATAATTTAATAGAAGGAAACAATTTGTTTGTGGTAGATCCTTCTGCTTCTGCTCAGACATCTGGGTTAAAACAGAATGCAAACTTTACTGTCTATCAGACATATGTTCAAGGTTCTACGGTTTCCATATCTGCTGCATCTGCGGCTTCGGTAAGCGGAGGCGATTACGATGGCATGTATAAGGTTACCCTTACTACTGCTACAGATCATGGCCTGTCTTTGACAGACCCAATTACCATTGCTGGATTTAGCGATAGTAAGATTGATGGAAATAGGTTTGTAACGCAGGTTATTAGTTCAACCCAGTTTACTATTCATGTTTCCCAGAATCCTTCTACCACAATAACTGGAGATGAAACTGTTAAGGTAGCTGAAGGATTTTCGTTTATCATAGAACCAAAAGGCTTAGAAAGTCATGTTACTGATGGAGAAAGCTTGCTAGCCAATCCAATATTTTCAGCAGTTCCTTCGGTTGGGGCTGGATTTATTCACTCTCCAGCTCCTCAGTTTGCTGTTTACCATCAACGTAGATTGGTGGTCCCGTATGAATTTGACGTCATTGGATCTAGCGGAAGTGCAACTATAAATTCTAGAGGAATAGTTGATGAAGCTATTTTCTCGGACATTTTAGATGCTGATACATATGACCGCATACAAGGTCAGTTTAGATTTAATGCAGGCAAGTCTGACTTTATTGTAGGCTTTCATTCTTTTTCCGATGATCAACTTATAGTTTTTAATCGGAACAGCATACATCTTGTTTCCAATAGTTTTAATTTAACTGAGGCTACTTCTAAGCTGATTACCGGTGAGATTGGTTGTGTGTCTAGGGACACTATTATCCAAGTAGCAGACACCATGCTTTTCCTTTCCGACAACGGGGTGTATGGTCTAAACTTCCAAGACCTGTACAACTTGAGAGGAAAGGACATTCCTCTTTCAGCTTCCATTGAAGGTACAATTCAGCGGATAAATAAGCAATATTCCTACAAGGCAAAGTCTGTTTATTTTGACAATAGATATTACATTGCCGTTCCACTGGATGACTCTTCCACAAACAACGCCTTGTTAATTTACAATTTTGTTAATCAGCAATGGGAGTCTGTGGATTCCATAAACGACTCTGCTTGGGACTTCACGCACCTAGTGGTCGGAGGAAGAGACGATGTGCGTGGGGTGTATGCAATAAACCGATTTGGCGGCGTCCATAGAATTGAATATAGAAACGATGACATAGATCGTTACGTTGTTCAAATTGGCCAGCCTCAAGTTCAGTCTACCGTAAGCAGCTCTGTTGTTTCTAGGATGTTTACTCTTAATTCGATAGACCGAAAAAAGTGGAATAACTTCGAGGTTCATTTGGAGTCTAGCTCAAATAACATCTCTGATGGAAATTTAGAGGCAATAACTGAGAACATTGATGATATAATAGATCTTGGTTCCGTCTCCGACCTTAATGGGCAAGAGATACCAATAGATGAAGATGTATCACTTAGAGGAAGATTTGGGAATAGGAGAGCTTACGGATTGCAATTTAAGATGACTACGACTAAAGGTCGTCCTAAGTTTAGGGCATTGAAGGTCGCAGGGGCTACCACATTTAGAAGTTTACAAAAGGCAGAATAATGGCTATACTAACAACAGGAAACACTTTTGCTGACGGCGATCAGGTTACATCGACTAAGCTAAACAATATAGCTAATGCAGCTACATTTGCTTCAGGATCTGTAGACGATTCTACAACTCAGCTATCTAGCGGAGCAATCATCGTAAAAGACTTGGGTATCAGTACCGGTAAGCTTGCTGCTAGTGCGGTGACCACTGCCAAAATTACAGACAGCAACGTAACCACTGCCAAAATTGCTGCTGCTAACATAACAACCTCACTTATTGCGGATAGCAATGTTACTAAGGCTAAGATTGAAAACCTAGCAAACTACAAGATTCTTGGTAATGTTTCTGGTGGAGCTGCTGCTCCTGCGGAAGTGGCTTTATTGGATGAGGACAATATGTCCTCCAACTCCGCCACATCTCTTGCTACCCAGCAGAGCATAAAAGCGTATGTTGACACTCAACTAACTGCTGAAGACCTAGACTTTGCCGGGGACAGCGGAACTGGATCTGTCGATCTGGACAGTCAAACTTTTACTATTGCTGGTGCAACTGGACTAGACACCGCAGCTAGTGGGCAAACGCTCACCGTATCTTTAGACCTAAATGAACTCGCTACAGAAACGAGTATAGCTCAAGATGACTTTGTAGCTATGGTGGATAACACCGATAGCGGCAATGGAAAGATTACTTTTTCTAACTTAGAAGACCAAGTTTTTGGGAATGTAAGTGGAGACATTCTTATTGCTGCTGGTGGTGCTGCAACAATTCAGGCTAATAGCGTAGCCCTTGGTACTGACACCACTGGAAATTATGTACAGAGTGTTACTAATGGATCGTACATCACTGGTGGTGATGGTGGATCTGAAAGTGCAGCACTTACTTTGGCAGTAGATGCTACATCAGCAAACACTGCCTCTAAGGTTGTAGCTCGTGATTCTTCAGGAAACTTTGCTGCTGGTACAATTACGGCTGCTCTTACTGGTAACGTAACGGGCAATGTGACAGGTAATGTCACTGGGAACGTAACAGGTGATTTAACTGGCAACAGTGCAGGTGTACATACAGGAAGCGTAACTGGTAATGTCACTGGTAATGTCACAGGAAATCTTACAGGTAATGTTACAGGAGATGTTACTGGTGATACAACAGGTTCACATACTGGTTCAGTAACTGGTAACGTCACAGGAAACCTGACGGGAGACGTAACAGGTGATGTCACTGGAAGCCTAACAGGTAATGTTACATCTACAGGAACTAGCACGTTTTCCACTATAGATGTTAATGGTGGAGCTATAGATGGAGCAATAATCGGAGCAGCATCTGCTGCTGCAATTACAGGAACGACAATTACTGGTACGTCTCTTGTTGGTCCTCTTACAGGGAATGTAACAGGAGACCTAACTGGGAATGTAACTGCTTCATCAGTTCTTGCTAGTGGCGTTACGGCAACTACTCAAACCTCTGGCGACAACTCAACCAAGGTGGCTACCACTGCTTATGTTGATGCTCAGGTTAGCGCTGATGGTGGTTGGATTCTTGGAGGCGATTCAGGAAGCGACGATCCTATTCCTCCCGGACAGACAGTTAATTTTGCTGGCACTACTAACGAGATAGAAACATCAGTATCGAATAACACTTTAACTATTGGTCTTCCTGACGATGTAACTATAGCTGGTAATCTTACCGTAAATGGTACAACCACTACGGTTAATACGCAGACGCTATCGGTTGAAGATCCTTTAATTGAACTAGCAAACCAGAATGCCGCAAACTCTGTGGATGTTGGTTTGTACGGAGACTACTCTTTAAACTCTGGTGTTACAACTAAGTACGCTGGTTTATTTAAGGATGCTAGTGACTCAGATAAGTTTAAGCTTTTCAAGGGGCTTGAAGTTGAGCCTACAACTACGGTTAATACTTCAGGCACTGGGTACACCGCTGCTGACTTGGTAGTTGGTGGACTGGAAGCATCTGGCGATGCCAACTTCGACTCAGGTACATTGTTTGTAGATGCGTCTGCCGACAAAGTTGGTATTGGAACCACGTCTCCTACAGCTCCCCTTCAGGTGCAAGCAGATGGCGTTGCCATTAAATTGGATGGTTCATCAAGCACAACCAAGAGCATTTTCTTTAGGCAGACAAATTCATCTAATCCTGCACAAGTTTATGCAGACGGTTCATTAAGGTTGTTCACGGAAGACAGTGGTACAGACATTCGTTTTCATGTAAACAGTGATGGATCTAGTAACGAGAAGATGCGTATTAACGCTACGGGTGTCGGCATTGGGACGCCGTCGCCAAGTACAGCCCTTGACGTTACAGGCACAGCCACGATGAATGATGCTGTTATCAGCGATTCAAGCCCTACATTAACATTTTATGAAACAGACACAACAAACCTAAACACACGCTTTGATAATGGGGGCGGTGACTTGTATATTCAAACCGTCAACGATGATGGCAGCAGCCCAAAGACTCGCATTTTAATAGACCACGCAACGGGAGATATTAACCTAGGTTATGAGGACACAGGATCAACGGCTAAGTTGTTCTGGGATGCGTCTGCGGAGGGGTTGGGCATTGGCACTACTAGTCCTTCAGGAGAACTGCACGTTAATAACGCTTCATCTGCCTCTGATGTTTACATTTCCAGCGGGACTACTAGCGATGCAATTATTGCTTTGCAGACTGATACAAGTGGATCTGCTCGTGAAGCTCGCATTGGATATGACTACAGTGCGTCTCTTTTAAAGCTAGTGACTGGATCTGGTTTTTCTGGATCTACAAATGGAATCAATATTGACTCGTCAGGCAACGTGGGTATAGGCACTGCGTCTCCTGATCATAAGCTTTCTGTTTTTGGAGATTCTAGCGGAAGTCGCACGGAAATCGGCATAGACAACATCGACCAGCGTTTAGTTCTCGGTGCATACTTTGAAACTGGAGTTACTCAGTATTCCACGATTCAGGCTACAAACAACGCAGAATCCTCTGGAACAAATTTAGTTCTGCAACCCGATGGTGGCAACGTAGGCATAGGAACTACGTCACCTGCAAACGCTCTTCACGTTGTAGGGAATGATGAAGAAACTTCTTCTATTAACACTGCCACAGCTACATCCTTGGAGGTTGCTGGAAACGGAACTTCTACAAACAGTGGTGGCACTATATTGTTTTCTGCTGCTAGTGGAGCTTGGAAGTTTGCAGCAATTAAAGCTTTAGCAACAAGTGGGAGTAATAACACTCAGGGAGATTTGGCGTTTTCTACTAGAAACACAAATACTGATAGCACCCTGACTGAGAGGTTGCGCATCAAGGGTAATGGCAACGTTGGCATAGGCACGACGTCTCCTGACTCAAAGCTTCACGTACGCAACGATGGCACTGATGTTGTTTTAGCTAAATTTCAATCTGATTTGGGATCTAACACTAGAGACTTCCAGATCAAAACGCCTACATCTGACAGTACAAGTGAGCCATTTAGGTTCACCACGAACAACTCATTTTCCTTTGAAATAGATGATTCAGAAGCAGTAAGGATTAATGATGGTGGCAATGTCGGCATAGGAACGACGTCGCCTGCTTTTGACTTGGATGTAAATGGAGATGTCAATGTTGCAGAAACATTGGTCGTTGATAGACCATCCGATGCGTGGACTACAAACACCACTTGGTTAACGATTGGTCAAGGAGGTTCTAACGACGTATACGGAGCGATTAACACGGGTGGTTCTTATGCCGTAACATATAATGGTAACGGTTATAGAAAAGGCAGCGCTCAGTGGGAATCCTTTGGAGTAAATAGTAATACAGGGGCTACTCAAATTTGGCAATACCCTGCTGGCGATATAACGTTCAATGCCAACTCTAATTGGGCTAGTGGTTCTAGTAGCGTTGTTACCGAGCGAGTTAGAATTGATGGTGTTAATGGCTACGTCGGCATTAACGACTCGACGCCCTCCTATCGGCTTGACGTAAATGGAAATGCTAGATTCACCTCTACTGTTCGTTTTGATGGGGCAACTCAGAATTTCAACGGAGCATATGATGTTTACCGAAGCGGAGCTGGTTACCTGCGTCATCGCATTGCAGACCAAGCCTTGTATCTAGGTGTTACAAACACGGCAGGGACAGTGCACTACCCAATTGTTTTGTCTCCATCTAATGACGTTCTTCAGTTTAATAACGAAGAGGGAGAGATGGCTCGCTTTGACACGAGCGGTATTTTGGGCATTGGAACCAATGCGGATATAAGCACTCAATTGGGAGGTAATGCCAAATTGGGATTGTATGATTCCAGTGGCGCTAGATTAGGAATCTGGGGCAATGGTGGTCGTTGGTGGTACGCACACGGCGAGGACACTAACGAATTTACCATCGGTTATAGGGCAGGTAGCAATACTGTTGATAATGACGCTTTAACTATTGATACAAACTACAACGTCGGCATACACGGAAATTTATCACAAAACGTATCGGGTGCAGGATCGTTTCCTGGTTACAGTGCTGGTACATTTGGTGCGGTACTAGAAGATGGTGGATCTAACGGTTCAACGCTTTACATGGCTCGTAAAGATCAGTGGTCGCTATACCTCGCAACAGACACCACGCTAAACGCTCAAAGCGATACAGTGGTACAATTTGCTGATCTAAATGGTCAAAGTGGGGATCAGGACAACGTTGTTGGTACGATTAGAATTACTTCAAGTTCTACGGCGTACAATACATCCTCTGACTATCGTTTGAAAGAAAACGAAGTGGATATTACAGATGGCGTTGATCGGTTAAAACAACTCAAGCCGTATCGTTTTAACTTTAAACGAGATGCTGATACTACAGTAGATGGTTTCTTTGCTCATGAAGTTTCTGATATTGTCCCAGAGGCAATAACAGGAACTAAGGACGCAATGAAAGATCAGGAGTACGAAGTATCTCCTGCGGTCTATGAAGATGTTGTTCACCCAGCAGTAGAAGCTACTTACGATGAAGACGGCAACGAACTAACTCCTGCTCAGGAAGAGTACACCGAAAGTGTTCTAGTTACTGAAGCAGTGAGAGACACTCGAAGTGTTCCTGACTATCAGGGCATTGACCAATCTAAACTAGTACCACTCCTGACCGCAGCACTGCAAGAGGCTGTAGCCAAGATTGAGGCATTGGAAGCTAGAGTTCAAACACTAGAAGGATGATAAGCATTTCACACGTTACCGAAAAATCTTTGCCACATTTGTCAGAGCGTATGCTCGCCGACAATCACAATGTGGTTATGCCAACTCACATCTTCCGCAAGGATGGCGACATCATTGGTTCTGCCAGTGTTGGTGCTGCACCACTTGTTTGGTGGTGGATGGACAGCAAGAGGGCAAAGGCGTTGGACAGTGTTCGGGCCATCAAGAAACTTGAGAACGAGTATGCCTCGCATGGTGTTCACCGTGCTTTTATAATGTGTGATAAGGGCAGCAATTTTTTTCCCAACATGGAACGTCTTGGTAACAAGAAGATGTGGGAAGGGGTAATGTACTACAGGAATTTTTAAAGAGGAATAGATATGGGTAGCACAAGAATAGACGCACCACAAGTTCAGCCAATAGATGTAGCTCAACAAATAAAGGACACTTCTAGGGCTTACAAGGAAGCAGCTCCAGACATCATTGCTGCTGAAGGTGAAATTCGTCCAGCAATGCAGCGACTGGCGTTGCAAGACTATGCAACTGCATTGTTTGGAGGATCTAGCCCAGAGGCTTTTGCGCAGAGACAACAAGCGGAGTCTGCACTTCAGCAGGCTAGAACCCAGAGAGCAGATCAGGAGGGTTCTATTAACAAGCGCATTGATGCTCTGAAAGAAACTGGGTTTAATTCGGACCAAGAGCGCGAGCGTTTGCGCCAGCTTGAAAGCGACTATGTTGGCTACGTTGGGATGGGCGATGAAAACCAAGCTGCGTTTCAGCAAACACTAGACACAATTAGAGCAGAGCTTGAGTTCGATGATGCTCAGTTGGAGGAACGCTTTGGAGCTAGCCAGCAACAGCGTAGAGAAACCGAAATTCAAAACTTGGCAAATGAACTTACCACGCTGAAAGAAAGCGGGGCATTGAGTGATGACGCCATTGCCAATCTGGAAGGCAAGTTTGAAACCGCTGCGGATGCAGTGCTTACGGAAAATCCCGGAATACTGGAGCTTTCACGCATGGCTGTTGAAAGCCAGTTTGCGGTTGGAGAAAAGCTAAAGAAGGCCGCTGCCGAAAATGAATTTAGAACCATTTCTGAGCTTGCTCCAGACTTGGTTGACCTATACCGACAAGTAGATCCAGCTTCCACTAGCTTGGCAGATTTGGCTTCTAAGAGGGCTGAGCAACTTGCATCCGGCACTCCTTCCGCTGCCCAAACTGGGCTGGCAGAGCTAGCCCAAAGCATTGGAGCTAAAACTCCCGGCGGGCCTCTTGGCCAGAAAGTTCAAGCTGGGGCAGAAGCTCTCATGGACCGAGAGGCTATGGGTCAAACTCAGGGACAGAAAGATGTTGCTGGTCAAATTCAAAACCTGTTGTCGGGTCCACAGGCTGGAGCTGCGGAACAGGCTTTGTTGCGAGCGGCTGGTCAAGCTCCTTCGGCTGAGGCTCAAGCTCTTGGTCAGTTTGGACAACAAGCTTTAAGTGCCGAGCAACGCGCGGCTTCTCCAGTGGAGGAAGCTTTACAGGAGCAAACTTTGCGTCAACTTGGGTTCCAAGCTGCTGGACCATCTGCTGAAGAGCAGGCTATACAGGAACAAATTTTAGGACTTGCCAGAAGTGCTGGAACGCTCACTCCAGAACAGGAGCGTAGAGTGGCTCAGGAGTCTTTGGCTCTTAGTGCTAGGCAAGGTAGGGAGATGGACATCTCCGCTGCTGCTGGCATTGCAGGACGCACCTCAGAGGCTAGGAGACAGGATCAGGTTAGCGACCTTATGGCTGCTCAGCAGCTTCTTGGTCAACAGCAGGCTATGCAACAATCCCGGACAGCCGAGGAGTTGCAACGCATGGGAATGGGTGGACAGATGGCTGGCACCACTGAGGCAATGGCTCAACAGCGTTTGGCTCAACAGAGGGCCATGCAGCAAATGGGTGTTGGGGCAACCGGCACTGCTGCCCAGCTACAAGCTCAACAGGCTGGTCTTAGTCAACAGGCTCTCCGTGGGGCTGGCTCTTTGGAGCAGGCTCGCATGGCTCAGCAGTTGCAAGGAACTGGACTGGCTCAGAACATTGCCCAAGCTGGCTTTGCTTCAGAAATGGCAGGTAGAGAACAGCAGCTTCGGGAGTTTGGTCTTGGAGCTCAAGAGGCAGCCCGATTTGCACAGCAGCAAGCACAGCAGGAATCTGCATTGGCTTCCCTATATGGACAGCAATTTGGAATGGAGCAGCAAAGGCAAGCCCAAGAAGGGCAAGCTCTTGGTCAGGCGTTTGCTATGCAAAAGCAAATGTCTCCAGATGTTGGAGCGTTCTTCGGTCGCCCTGCTTCTCAAGCAGCGGGTCTACAAGTGGCTGGCATGGGTCAGCAGCAAGCAATGTACGGAACCACACCACAAGCAACCGATCCAATGTTGGGTGTTAATATGGCTTTACAGCAACAGGCTAATCAGACAGCTCTTGATGCTGGAGCAATGGCTGGTTCAGCCCAAGCTCAAGGTGGATTGTTTGGTGGTCTTGGTGCTCTTGGCGGAGGATTGTTAAGTGGTGGACTTACTATATTTGGAGGATAATTATTATGGCAGTATTAGGTAGCACAGTTGATCCCCGATTGGGGGCCGTAAGCCCTGCGGCAATACAGGCACTCTCACAAGCTGGAGCGGCAACAGGACAGATGTATGCCAACATTGGCGGTTCCATTGCTGGTGTCATCAAAGACTTCAAGGATAACCGAGATGACAAGGTAATGGCAGAAGCTCTTGCTGAAAGTTTTGTTGGAGAAGAAGACCCTAAGTTTAGCCCTAAAGCATTCAGAGAAAATATGAAGGGCCAAAAGGTTTCCGCTAAAAAAATAAAAGAATTTGTTTCAGACACCTTACAGGAAACCAAGCTTCAAACAGAAATTTCCAACGCTGAGAGAGACGCTAAAAGAGAGGATGATAAAGTTACACTTCAGGAAGAGCAGAATAAGTTTCTGCGAGCTAAAGCACTTCGTGAGCAAACAGCGTTGGAGTCAAGGTTAGAGGCCGATTTGGCAACAATTGCAATGCGCCGTGAAGAAATAGCAAAAAACGAAAAACTAAGTGATGATGCCAAAGAAGTTCAACTTGCAAAAATTAAAAAAGAAGAGGAGGACCGAAAAAAACAGTATGATTTAGATGTTCAAGAAATAAACTCCAAGAAACCCCTTATAGATGCACAGACTGACTACTATAAGTCTTTGCGTGAAAAAAATATTGCCGAGGCTGCGGAATCTAGGGTCTATGCAAATGAAGATCTTTATGAAAGTGCAGTGAACCCCGCTAGTATAAATCGGTTAGCCGCAGAGATGGGTGTGAGTCCCGATGATTTTAATGCCAAAACTCCTGTAGAGTCTGCACAAATTTTAGATGTATATATAAAGAGTATTGGAGCTTCCGATCCCAATGATCCAAGAATTGCAGAGCTTTTAGAAATGCAACAGGGTTATGAGAGTCGGGCCGCAGGACAAGCAGCCTTTGAGGGCAGAAGTTTCAATCCAAACATCGAGCTACCATATAGAGCGGCTCAGGCGGCTGCCGATGTAGGTCTTCCTGCTCTGCCTCCCTTTGGCAATTTTAACAACGTCCCACAAATGGGGTTTACACGAGATCAACTTCTTCAGGCAGATCAACCAATTATAAATTTTTTCAAGGAAGACCTCGTTAACGCAGGCAAGGCAACTGGAAGTTTTATAAATGAAGCAGGCAGGGCAACTGGAGGTTTTCTAAAAAATCAGCTGAGGTCTCAAGACAGTGAAGCCGGGAAGGGCTACAATCCGTATAATTAGTGGCTAATGTAAAGCCTAACAATATTGTTGTATGAGGTATCACCCACTAGGACCTGATTATCTAAGACAAAAAGAGGAAGAAGAACTAGCAAATAGTCCCTCGGATTCAAGTGTTGGATCAATGCTTGGTGGCCTCGGTGCCGAAGTGGGCATTGCTGGAACCTCTCAAGCTCTTGGTGCAGCTACAGGTATTGGCTATATACCAATAGCTTTTTCTGGTGGCTTTGCTGGAAGTGTAGCCAACCAAAAAATAAACGATGAGCCGTTCAATTTTGGAAGGGCGTTTGCCGCTGGTTTGGTCAACTTGCTTCCCGGTGCTGCTGGTATAAAGGCAGCAAGTAAGGCAGGTAAGGTTACAAAGCTTTTAGATAGTGCTGCAAAAGGGCTGAATCGGTATGGGTCCAAGACCATCTCTGGTGCAGTTAGGCGTGAGGCTTTCCGTGGATCAGCTCTTGGCGTATCTGAAATTACTGTAGAGAATTTAATAAACGATGGAGACCTTCCATCCCTTGATGAAGTGCTTCAGTATGGTGCAGGTGGTGCAGCTTTTGGTAGTTTATTCGGAGGCATATTGGGTAACTCAATGCAGAAGTCTCTTGGTAAAAACCTAGATGAAACTTCTATTCAGGTAGTAAAAGGGCTGACAGAAAGTTGGTCTACCATGAATGTTCCAAGGAAAAGAAAATTACTTGAAGAACTAGGAATCGGGTTTGATGAAAGATCTGCCACCAATGTAATTCCGGGACAACGTGCGTTACTTCCATCTTCAGTAGCTGGTTCTGAAAAAGAACTAGATAAACAGTTCAACGAAATTTTATCTCAAGCAAAGAATGGAGTTCTTAGTGAGGCAGCTTTGAAGGCTCTTATTTATGCAAGGGACCCCGTATCTGGAGCTGATGTACCTCAGTCAAATATTTTTATAAAAGCATTAAACGCATTTGCTCCCTCTAGAGTTTTGGGCAGAGAACTTAACAACAGAATTGATGAAATTCAAGGTGTTGTTCTTGAGTCTGAAAAGTTGGGAAACAACATTCGTCAGAAGGTAACGGCAGAACTTCAAAGAAATCCAGACTCAACTGTTATGGATGACATAAGGAAGTATGTTACGTCACCACATGAGGCTGGAGAGTTTGTTGAGGAGGCTGGCACAGAGCAACTGAGACATAGAGCTGGGTCATCCATGGGTGGCGATTTTGTAAGAAAAGCCAAACTTCCCGATTACCTAGAATACCTCAAGGGTGACCTTGACCAGTGGAAGGTAACTAGATCAAGACTACAGTCTGAACTTCTTGAGTTTGTAGATCCCAAAACTATGGACGGTTTTGTTGGTAAGGAAGATTCGTTGGCTATACGTGCAATGCTTGAAGAAGCTGGCGGGGATATGTCCAACAAGAATAGTATCATTGACTCAATGAGGTTTCAAAACTATCTAGCAACAGAGTATAGATTGTTTGAAGATGCTAATTATGTTCCTAGTAAAGAGTCCAAAGGAAAGCTTATTAATTGGATTTTAAAGAGAGATAAGTCTTTTAAGAACAAAGACTATTTTGAGTCAAACGGTGATAAGATAACAAGTCCGGGAAGAATACTTCAGAAGAAGAGGGAAGAGATAGAGCAGTATATAAACAAAAAGTATTTAACTAAATCAGCAAATCCTAAAACAAGAGTTTCATTGCTCAACGAGGGCAAGGGAGCATTAGAAGAGTTTAGAACAAGTGATGTTCTTCTTAGCAGAAAGGAATCCCTTCCAGATGAACTAGTTGAGTTTCTTGGCGGAGAACTTGTTAATCCCCTTACAGGTAAAGCGGATACAGCCGAACAAATGTTTGGCACAATCAGCAAGCTGGCAAAGCGTATTGCTGGATTTAGGAGTCAAGAAATATTATTAAGAGATCTTCAACAGCAAGGGAAAATAAATATACTTTCTATAGATGGAAAGACTCAGGATATTCCTAGAATCCCATTTAATAATGCTAAAGTAATAAACCTGTTTGGCGGAAATGTACAAATATCAGCTCCCGAAGAAGTAGCTGATGCTATAATGGCAATTTCACACTCTGGACTTGCTAAAAACATTTCTGGTGTAGCACAAGATTCAACCAACGGATTTGCTAAGGCTTTAAAAGATTTATATGGAGTGGGTGTTGGTGCAAGTAAGGCCGTCAAGGTTATAGCTAGTCCAATATCCTACTCAACCAACGCTATGGGTGGAGCCGTTGCAGCTTTGGCCTCTGGAAACTTTAACCTAATTGGGACGGATTTGTTTAAAGGGATTAGAATGGGCCTTGATGAATTTGGAGACATTCAGGGAGTGGCTGAACCGATTGGAAGAGCCGTGTCAAAAGCATCCAGAGTTGGGCTTAAGTCAAAGGAGATGCAGTTGCTTTTGGATGACGTAGGTAAGATGCGTAGGTATGGAATGATGGGGGCAGATGTTTCCACCGCTGATACCGTAAGAGCTTTGGGTGATGGCAGGATGGGACAGTTTGCTAACAAGGTGTTTGATCCTCTCAGTAAGGGATACCAAGTTACGGACAACGCTTATCGTTATGTTGTTTGGAAGGGCAACATGAAGAAGATGAAGAAGATTTTCCCCAAGCCATCAGGTATGTCCGACAGTAAATATCTTGAAGAGATTGAAAGAGGAGCAGCCTTCCTGACAAATGACACATACCAAAACTACAACAAGCTTAATAAAACTTTTAAGTGGGCTTCTTCCGCTGGTATAGTTCCTCCGTTTGCCGCCTTCACTGGAGAGCTTTATCGCAACCTGTTTAATAATGTTAGAACCATGATTAAGATGGGTAAGGGTACATTTGGAGATGACTTGGGACTGAGCCAAGAACTCTTGTCAAATGCCAACAGGTCTGCGATGACAAAAGAACTTGCTCTTCGTTCAACCATGTTGGGTGCTCTCTCTGCTGGATTTGGTTACTCGGTTAAAAGCTACAACGATGCAAACGGAGTTGACTCCGAAAAGATGGAGGCACTCAAGAATACTGTCATACCAGACTATGACAGGGACAAGGACTTGATTATAAACATGAACCCAGATGGAAGATCTGGAACATATATAAATGCTTCCTATATAAACCCGTTTTCTGAATTCAATTCCATTGCAAATGCGGCTCTTAGTGGTAAAGGCACGGTCAATAGCATTAAAGAGGTTTCAGCTATTTTAGCTGACAGGTTTATTGGAAAGGGTTCTTTTGTTTTTCAAGGTCTTGGTGATGTAACCAGAAACCAAGATGAGTATGGTAGGCCAATTACTTTAAAGGAGGACGGCCTTGGAAGGCTTTATGATCGTTCATCTTATTTACTTAAAGAGTTGTTTACTCCTAGTGCTGTTGGTGAACTTGATAAGTGGGTAGAAACGCTCAACGGAACCGGAGACTATACAGAGAATCAGCTCGTTCTCAGACTGATGGGTGTCAGGCAAACGTCATTCAACGTAAAAGATAACACAAGGTATAAAATCAATCCATCCAATCAAAACATGAGACTTATTAAAAGTCGCTACAACAATTTGGATGAGAACACTCCCGAAGACGTAAGGCAAAGAGCTTACCAGCAAGCTAACAAAAACAGGGACGCATCAATGGATAAGTTGATGACTGTCTATGATTCCCTGAAAACTCTTGGTCTTAGTGATGATGAAGCTATCAAGACATTCAAAGATAGCAACGTATCCAACTCGGACGTAATTCAAATATCTCAGAACAAAACTAAGCCAATTGATTACGTCAAAGCTACTACAATGTCTGATGCTTATGAAGCCATTGAAGGAAGCACGTTTGCAGAGACAAGGAGAAACATCTTAGCCAATACCAAGGGCAACATCAAAGTACGCAAGGCTCTCCTGTCCAAGCTCAAGCAGGAACAAACCTATTCCAGAAGAAACATCAGCGAGTTTGATAGAAGCTTGCTAAGTTTGGGGGCTTCCGAAAGAGCTGAGATGCTGATGAATGTTCTTGGTGTAGGTGCAACCAACTCAGTTTTGATTAACGAGTATCGCAGGAAGGGCATCATTACTGACGATGTAATGAAGGCCATGCGGCTTAGGGGTTCACTTGCCTCCTACTAAAAAATAAAGGCCGGGTATTACCCCGGCCCCGACGGATTCAATAAGGGAAAAAGATTAAACCCCTCCAGAGATTACTCGTCTGGATTACCGTCTAAAGTTTCTTCCTCTGAGGAGTCTTCCGCAGGAGGATTGAGTTGCTTATCAAGCTCCTCGCGTTGCTCATCACCCATCTCATCAATGGCTTTGAATGCTTGTTGCTTGAGTACATTAGCACATCCCACAACAGTCAATGAGGATGTGACCAAATCTTTAACTTGGTCAATAGTTGCCGTGTTAATAAGATAGTTGGCGTAGTCTTGTTTTAGTTTATCTAGGTCCATTATTATTTTGTTTTTGGATTTTGGTTTCAAGGAGAGCTAAAGCTCTCCAAGCAACAGCCACATAGTCTTCTTCAATTAGATGACGCATGAGGCAGTCGTGGTGATCGTTGGATTTATCAAACTCCCAGTACAAAGGTTTGAGAGGATCGCAATGCTTCTCGTTGCCAGCATAAGATTGCCGTGCCACTGCTGCAATTGCATTGGGAAAGGGGGAGAGTACGCCTGAATATATGGGCCACTTCTTTCTTTCTTCACTATCTTTTGGCAACACCACAACTTTATGCTGTGGTTCCGATCTTAATATTGTCATAGCGATATAAACTTAACCAAGTTCAGGGGACACAGATAGAAATCTTGTGTCATATCCTCATATCTTTTGTCTGTTATTTTTTGAGTGTACCAGCTTTTACTAGTGTCGCTCATCACCAGAGCGGCATGAGTCTTTTCATTGTTCAGTATGTAGTAACAATGAGGCTTTGGGTTGGCCCCGTCAAACGAATGTTTGGCACAAACTATAAATTTTTCCCCGAAGGGCCAGTCACTTCTGTTGGTGAAATTAACTCCCAGCTTCTTTACCTCAACTCTTAGCTGTATATACAAGTCCCCTCGATCAGAGAAGTCATCCCAGTTCTCTCGACACTTTATGTAGTTTGTCGGGTTGACAGTTACGGTGTGTCCTTTGCCAGCAAGTCTGTCGGCTATCATCCAAACCGCATTGTGACTTTCCTCTAAGTGTTTCTTAAATCTTTGCTGGTCGTTCATTTCTTTTTTCTCTTTGCGTTCTCTTCCTTTGTCTTGGCCTTGTGTGCTTCTTTGCTGACTGCCTGTAGGTTTTCTTTTCCGCAGAACAATCTAGGAAGAAGCTCGTTCCAATTGTAGCCAAGATATTTAGTTTTGCGTCCCCACTTTTCGGGGATTACCGGCTCGATGTGATCGACCTGCATCTCCTTTGCCGGGAAAAGATCCTTGGTAATGGCACAGCGATACATCTTCCGCATCCTTCCGGTCTTAGGGTTCTTCTGGCTTTCAACAAACGACTCATTGAGTGTTTGATATTTGGGAGCCCACCTCCTAGTCCCTGATCTAACACAGGACATCATGAACGATCTTAGTCTAGCCTCGGTCCAAACCTTCATCTCATTTTGTTCACCGAGTCATAGAACATGAAGCAACTGATGGCATCATCCAGTGCCTTGGCCTGTGCCTGCTCAGTCCACGTCTTGACATGGGTGTCTCCGTTGTTGGTGTTGATGATAACGGTGTGGATTGGTGGGTCATAGTCTAGGTAGCTGGCAATCTTTACCATCCTAGATTCCGAAGCTAGTTGCATAGCATCTTTGTGGTATGCTTTGCGGGTAATGTCCTGATGCTCTGCCACCTCCCTTGTCTTGTAGTCAAACAGGGAAAGCTTACCATTGTGTACGGCCAATAGGTCAATCGTTCCTGCCGTGTTAAATTCTTGGTCGCTGTTGGAAATAACTCCCTCAACTTCCACCACCTCTAGGTCTTGGTCATCTGCCCATTCAATGAAAGGCATGACAAATGGTTCCCAAGATGGGGGGCACTGACCCCCGCAAATGGTAGTTTCTAAATGCTTGTGGCATTCGGTTCCCCAAGAAGATGATGTCACTTCCTCACCTGTCTTCGGGTGAACCCTCATTCCCCACATCATCTCCATGATTTTCTCCTCACTGAGATGCGGGTGTTCCTTGCTGAGTTCTATTGCTTTCTTGGTTCTCCAAGTTTCAAAGAACGGATCGGGAAAAACCTTCAGCTTCTCGGTAACGCTAGCAACAATGGCTTTGCCACTATTCTGGGATTCCCTCCTTGCCTGAAAGGCAGTGGATAGGTCATCCCGAAGGAAGCCTGAGTCTTTTTTTATTTCATAAAAATGTGCCATAATATAAAGCGGGGGCCGGAGCCCCCGCAGTTTAATTAGAATGGTGCCCCTTCCTCCTGAACCAAATCTCGGCCCTCTTGGATGGCTTCCCTCACTTCTAGCAAGTCCTTTGCAATGGAGAATACAATGTGTTTGAATTGTTCATTGTATCCACCGCTCTTGAACGTGCTGTCTTGAGCTGCCACTTGGCTTGCTTGGTTGATGCAAGCTTGAATGGCAATCTCTCTGCCTTTGTCTACTCCGCTACCGCCATTGCTGGAGTAGTTCGGTCGTTTGTAGAACGTCTCGGTTCCATCACTGGACTGGTGTCCGGTGTAGCCTTGACTGTCCTGTGGAATCTCTCTTGGTATTGAGATTTTCCATTTGGTGTGACCCTTTGGGGTCTTGTATGTGCTGTCGGTTGCCTCTACTGTGGCTCCCGCCTCTGCCCAACGAGGGGCTTTGCTTTTGCCGTTGGCAACTCCTTTTGTGCCATCGTCAAATTCTAACCAGAACCCCCAGAGGTCCCCGTTAGGTGTGCTTCTTGGTTC
>Ga0181393_1000113_pt1 | contig 27346 bp, 43 predicted proteins | sample 16SPOviralmetaG_FD_130122 | JGI IMG/M metagenome (GOLD analysis project Ga0181393, IMG submission 130122) | Marine viral communities from the oligotrophic San Pedro Time Series (SPOT) site, San Pedro Channel, CA, USA - 16 SPOT_SRF_2010-10-21 | ecosystem: Environmental > Aquatic > Marine > Strait...
AAGTAGATGGGAAGCAGATTCAAAAAGTGATAGTTGGTTAAGTAAAAATGTTAGACCTATGGTATTGGTTTGGTGTATTGTAATATTCTCATTTGCAGGGATACTTGATAGTGTAGAAAGCGTGCCATTTCATATTGGTGAGCTGTGGAATGATACTTTTGAAAAGGTTATGATGGCAGTTGTATTGGCATACTTTGGTGGTAGAACAACAGAAAAAGCAACTGCAATATTTAAAAAATAATGGCTAGAGGTGCTTCAGTACATATATACAAAACAAGATCTAAGAAACGTAAAGGAATACACGCAAAAACAAAATCAAGTAAATTAAAGAGTAGTAAAAATTATTTAAAGCGATACGTTGGACAAGGTTAATTTTTTTTATAGTTTTGTTAAACACTTGCATAACCTAATAAAGTTGGACGATGCTTGGATCAGGTAATTAAATTAGTTCTTTTTTTTTGGGGGGCTTTTTCTTTCTTTTTTCTTTTTACTGTTTTTCTTTTTTCTTTCTTTTAGTTTAAAATTTTTATATTTATGATATAATCATATTATATAGATAAATGAAAAGACAAAAAAGATCAACTTTAATACGGAAGTTAGATCGTATATTTTCAGAATATATAAGACGTAGAGACACAGATAAAAAAGGTCAAGTTATCTGTATTACTTGCGAAAAGACATATCGATACAATGAGGTAGATGCAGGTCATTTTATATCACGTAAGCATTATCGGACCAGATGGGATGAGAATAATGTACACGGCCAATGCAGAAAATGCAATAGGTTTAGTTATGGTGAACAGTATCTTTATAGTATAAACTTAGATAGAAAGTTGGGTAAAGGTGCAGCAGAAAAAATGCTAATGAAATCTAGACAGCCAATCAAGTTAAATACAACAGATTTACAGTATTTAATAGATAAATTTCAAAAAAAGTTAGACGAATACTGTCAATAAATTTGGTGGTTATTCACAAATTCATTAACTTTATAACATAAAGAAACACTAAAAAAACTTAATTATGATAGAAAATGCAATACATACAAAAATAACAAGTCAAGATGCTAGAGATTTTGGATCTATTGACGCTTATTTAGACTTATCAATAGATTTTCTAAGAGAAATGTTAAATCCTAAGTCTTGTTATTATGTTAATGATGAATTTACTAGAAGAATTATTGCAATGAGACTAGGGGGATTAAAAAATGCATATCATTTATCTAAACTTGTTTTTAACAGACTTTCAAAACCTATTGAATTATGATAGACGTATTATTAGCCCAAATTGCACAATTAAAGAAAGACAGAAAAACTTTAATGAAAGAAAACAAAATGTTACGTAAAGAAAAAACAGATTTATCCATAAGTAATAAATTATTAAACAACAAAAACAAATTACTAACTGCAAACGAAGAGGTAGAGAATGACAAAATTATTCAAGACTATCTTTTATCTAAACAATAAATTTTTTATTTTTATAATATGAGTGATACAATTAAAACTATAACTAAAATAGGTGGCTTGTGGGAACACAAAACTTACAAGGGTAGCTATTTTCAAAATTATCAAGTTGAATTAACAACTGGTAAATTATGTATGATCAGTAAGAAAAAAACTGACAAAAATCCTGAAGCATTATTTGATAAACAATTAGGCGACACGATTATAATTGAATATACAGGAGAAGAAATATCTGGTATAAAAAAAGCAAGAGACATAACAAGTAAACAAGAGTGGCAAAATAAAAAAGCTACTAATACTGGAGGTTATAAATCTGACACTACACAAATTGCTATGTCTGTTTGTTATAAAGGAGTCATTGATTTAGTTTGTGCAGACAAAATCTCACCATCTGAAATCAAAAGCGAAACACTAGAACACTTTGAAAAAATATTTAAACCCTTAATAAAATGAGTATAATAGGTAAAATAAAGTCCATAGGATCAAGACAAAATTTTGATACCAAAAATGGCCCATTTGAAATTATAAAAATGGTAGTAACGACTGAAGATAAGTTTCCACAGAATTATCAAGTAGAATTTACAGGAGATAATATAGATTTGGTAGAAGATTGTAGCGTTGGTGATATGGTTACTATACAATACAATTTGAATGGTAGAGAGTGGAAAGATCCACAAGGTAACCCAAAATACTTTACGAGTATAAGGGGTTGGGACTTAACAAAAGGTAAAGAAGTAAAAAATGAAGATCATAGTCCAGATAGAAACAACAACGAACCAGACGATCTACCATTTTAAAAAACACTTATTTGTTGGTTGAAGAAAGTAGGGGAAAGTTAAAGGTTGCACTTCCAAACCCCTACTTTTTTTTATATTTATTTTATGCTGATACAATTTAATGATGAGCTAGATAAAATACGTCTAATTAGATCTGGTAATTATAAAGAAGGTTTGAAACTTGATGTGCCAGAAATTGACGAATACTTAAGATTTAAACCTAATAATTTAAATGTAATATTAGGACACGCAAACGTGGGTAAAACAACTGTAGTGCTTTATTTAATGCTACAATACACAATAAAACATAAAGTAAAGTGGTTAGTATTTAGTAGTGAAAATGAATCACATAGTTTAATAAAGAAATTAATAGAGTTTTTAATGAACAAGCCTATAAATATTATAAACGAAGATGATTTTGATTTAGCAACAGATTTTATATATGATCATTTTAAAATAGTGGATGCCAGTAAATTATATACATATAAAGAATTATTACAATTTGCGCTAGTGGTTAAGAAACAATATAATTTTAAGGGTTTTATGATTGATCCTTATAATAGTTTGGTAAAAGATCGCTATGTTATGTCTGGTATATCAGGCCACGAGTACGATTATGAAGCTATGAGTGAGATGCGAGTGTTTTGTAAAAGTCATAATATTTCTATATGGTTGAATACCCACGCAAACACAACTGCATTAAGAATGAAGCACGGATCAGAAAGTGAATATTATGGTCACCCAATTCCACCAATGGCAAGTGATGTTGAAGGTGGTGGTAAGTTTGTGAATCGTGCAGATGATTTTATAGTGATACATAGATATATACAGCATCCAACAGACTGGATGTATTCAATGATACACATACGTAAAGTTAAAGATGTAGATACTGGAGGAAGGCCAACACCTATTGAGTCACCAATTAAGATGAAGTCTCTGATTAATAACGTAGGATTTGAAATAAATGGAAAAAATTTATTAAATTCACGAAAGAGAGAACAAGGTGAACTTCCGTTTTGAGTAAAGAATTAAAGATTATTGCAAAAAAACATAAACAATGGGTAGAGATTGTAATTACGTTTGGATGTAATAAAGACACGGCAGAAGATTTAGTACAAGAAATGTACATAAAAATAAAAAAGATTTTAGATAAAAAACAAGATATAATGTTTAATGAGAATGAAGAAAATTATTTTTACATATACAAAACTTTAAAATCTTTGTTTTTGGACTTGAAACGTAAAGAAAAGAAAGTAAAAATTTATCCTATTGAAGACTTACATAAAGATCTAGTTGATACTGATTATGTGGATTATGAAAACATACTAAATAGTGTGCAAGATGAGTTAGGTAAGCAATTTTGGTATGATAAAAAAGTATATGAAATTATAGATGATGGAGAGACCATATCTGAATTGAGTAGAAAAACAAAGATAAGTTATTATAGTTTGTACAATACATATAAAAAGGTAAAAAAAATATTAAGAAAATATATAAACTTATGAAAAAACACCATCACGCATTTGAAAATCAAATTTTTGATGCTTTTAGAAAACGAGAAAAAAAGATTAAAAAATATATAAATTTTTTGAAAGAAAACGGTTATATAGTTTACGAACAAAAAGAATTATAATGTTAGAAAAGGTTGAAGAAATAAAAAAAGCTATTGAACTTTTGGCTGTACAAGGTTATGTTATAATAGATTTAGAGGACAATATTATAAATAAATGGAATATTGATGATAAAAACAAACATAATATAGCATACAATAGAGTTCCGAAAATAAAAATATAATTATGAGGTTAGGAGATATAGTATATTATATTACAAAATACACAGGAATAAAATGGATGGTAAACAAATATCATAAGATAAAAGGCACAGAATGTAAATGCGATGAGAGACGAAAAAAATGGAATAAAATAAAAATAAATAGATGGTCATAAAATTTCTTAAAGATGATTACAACTACTGGACAAAGTTTAGAAATTCCAAGCGAGGGACTTTATCTCGTAAAGAATATGAAATGGTATGCGACTTACACGCAAGATATAAAGATCACAATTACTTTGAGCCCTGCACCTGTAAGCCAAAAGAAATAAAAAAATGGATTGAAGATTTAAACACGATCTATAATAATGGGAATTGAAAGAGTTAATAGATTAGAAAAACTATTTGTAACTTTTTTAAATTTTGAAGGTTGGGATCTTAAATGGTGTGGTAAAGGATTTGAACATTTTGACGCAAAAGGAAAAACACCAAAAGGTTTGGAGTGTGTAATCGAAATGAAGTTTAGAAATAAATATTATGAAGATAAAATGTTGGAAAAATATAAGTATGATAAACTTATGGAGCTTGACAATAAGTTGGTAAAGTTTTACTTTGTTTGTGATCCAAAAGGATACTATTTATTTTGGTTGAATAAATTAATAATGCCTGAGACAAAAAAAATGTATTGTCCGGATACTACGTTATGGAGCAATAAAAAACTTAAAAAAACTGTATATTTGTTAAGGCAAGATGATGCAAGTCTTACATATCTAAACGAACACGGAGAATTAAATATATTATGAACCAATTACAGAAACAGAAGTATAATGCAAATTTTGAATACGTTGGCAAGGTTTTGACTTCGGCCTATGAAAAGAACGTATTACAAGAAAAAAACACAACTAAACTCTCAGGATTAATGCAAAGTGTATTTGATATGTTTGTTTACACTAACGCCTTAGAGTCTGACAATATTATTATAAAACAAATGTTGAGTGATGAACGTGCAAGAAATAGTAATATAGAGTTAGAGAATAATAAATTAAAAAAAGAAATTGAACGATATGATAAAACTTTTAAACTCCAGTCTAAAAAATAAAGAAGACTTATTGCCTAAAATGGATGATGATTCTTTTTATTATGGTGAATTGAATCAGTTGGCCTTAAGTCATTCGACTGTAAAGCTATTAATTGAAGATCCAAAAAGCTATTGGAATGCTTTGCGTTATGGATCAGCACAGACACAAGCTATGAGAGACGGATATTTATTTCACCTAGCCATATTAGAACCACACAAATTTGAAGAGGCAAGGTTTGTAAATGTTAGAACAAAACGAACAAAAGCATATATTGAAGCTAAAGCTCAATTTGGTCAAGTTTATACTATACAAGAAAAAGAAAATGCAGAAAGATTGCAAGATGCGTTTCAAAGAAATGAGATGGCCTTAAAAATGATAACAGACTGTGAGTTTGAGGTGCCTATGATTGGTGAGGTGTTAGGATATCCTTTCCGTGGTAAAGCAGATATATTAGGAAAAGATAGAATAGTAGATATAAAAACAACAACAGACCTGAAAAATTTTGGAAAGTCAGTAGATAAATATTCTTATGATACACAAGTATATATTTATTGTAATTTATATGGACTATCTTATAAGCAGTTTAAATTTGTGGTATGTGATAAAAAAAACTTAACTTTTGGTTTAGGCCATTGTAGTAAAGAAATGTATGAGAGAGGAAAACTTAAAGTAGAATATGCTATAGAGGTTTATAAGGAATATTTTGAGGGCAAAACAGAAGATGAAATAATAGCGAAACTAGATAATCACTATAAAGAATTTACATTATGAATAATATTGAAAATAAGATTGCAGATAAACTTATAGAAATATCAAAAGTTAATTTGTTTGAAAATAGTAGAAGGAGAGAAGTAGTTGAAGTAAGATCAGTATTAGTAAAGATATTAAGAGATCACGTAAAAATGACATATCTAAAAATGAAAGATTTTTTCTACATTAATGACAAGCCAATAGATCATTCAGCAATTATATATTCATACAGTATGTTTAATGTTTATAATAAATATAATCCTGAAATAGATAATTGGTATAATATTATAGTTGATGCTTTGTTTAATGTAGATGGGGAAAAAAATATTTACACTAAAAAGACTAATCTAAAAAATAAAATTGATATTTTAGGTGAAGAGCATATAGATTCAATGATTGAATATGCTGATAAGGTAACGAAACAAGAGATTGAAACTTAATACGTTATATAATTATGATCAAAAACATAAAAATTAAACAAATTAAACCAAATAGAGATAACCCTAGAGTTATTAAAGACTATAAGTTTAAAAAATTAGTAAAATCTATACAGTCTTTTCCTGAAATGTTACAGCTTAGACCTATTATAGTAAATAAAGATATGGTGGTATTAGGTGGCAATATGAGACTTAGAGCTTGTCAGGAAGCAGGCTTAGAGAATGTACCAATTATAATGGCAGATAATTTAGATGAAGCGAAACAGAAAGAGTTTGTTATTAAAGATAATTTGAATTATGGTGAGTGGGATTGGGATATATTAGCTAATGAGTTTGATGTTATGGATCTTGATACATACGGAATGGATTTAAACCCTGCTATTTTTGAACAAGAGGAAGATACAGAAACTATAAAAGGTGCAACGGATGAGAAGTTTAATGATTATACAATATACTTTAAAAATGAAGAAGAGTTGGATATTTGGTATTCCTTTCTAAAAAGAATAAGAAATAAGTTTAGTGAGCAAGAAAATGTATCGGAACGAATATTAAGATACATTGCTGAAGTTTATGATGATAATAAAATGATTACGGAAAGTCAATTAATATTAAAGTTTATAGAATACGATATAGATGGCGACTCTTAAAGATCTTATATACGAGGACAGAAATGTTTATGAAGCGGCCTTAGATAGAATAGATAAAATATACAATTCACACGATGAGGTTTGGGTAAGTTTTTCAGGTGGTAAAGATAGCTTGGCTATGTTGAAGCTTGTTGAAGAATACTTTGATAATAACGGATATACAGATAAAATTAATGTAGTATTTAGGGATGAGGAAGTTATTAATACAATGGTTAGAGAGTTTGTCTTAACTTTTGTAGATAATCCTAGGTATAATTTTAGATATTATGCAACACAATTAGAAAGTGAAATATATATTCTTGGTAAGAAACGAGACTATATACAATGGGATGATAATAGAAAGTGGATAGTTCCAAAACCTGAATGTTCAATAACAGAAAAAGGAGTATTTAATCAATGGAAGTTTGATAAATTACTATATGAAAAGAAAAATAGAAGGGTTTGTAGTCTTGTAGGAATTAGAGCACAAGAAAGTTTAATGAGGTTTAGTGGCATAACCAATAGTTTGATTTGTCATTTAACTAAAAACCCATACTTAAAAAACGCTACACTCGGTAAACCTATTTATGATTGGAAGGAAAAAGATATATTTAAATACTTTTATGACAAAAAAATAGACTACTGTAGTGTTTATGATATGCAGATTTTTAATAAGGATAGTCTAAGAGTTGCAAGTGTTTTACACGCAGAAGCAGCTAAAAATTTACATAAGGTAAAAACTTTAGATCCTATTTTATATAATCAAATTATGGACGTATTCCCTGAAGTTGAGGTACAGGCAAGATATTATAAAGATGCAGTAAAAGGAAGTGGATCTAAAATAGCTTGGTTTTATAAAGATAAATGTGGTGGTGATTATTGGGAAGCTATTACGTTATATATAAAAGAGAATATAAAAGACAAGAATCAGTTTAATATGGCTATGCAAAGAGTTATGACTGTTAGAAGATCAAGAAGAAATAACGTTGATGGTAATAATATATTTGGTGGTTATCCTGCTCTATATATATTCCAAAAAATTATAGGAGGTGCTTATAAAAGAAACTTACAACCAACGTCAGAACAAAAACAATTATATTTTGAGTACGAAAATTTATCGAATAGAGAATGATGCAGCTTACTTGTGTTTTTCAAAAGAAGTGAAAAAAGAAAGAGTAGCTATGAAAAAAAAAGATTATGACACTATTTATTTAGCGGCACAATATACACAAGATGATGTAAACTATGAGTTAGCAGGTTTAGTTGGATGGCAACAATTAAAAAATCAACATTATAGATTTAAAACAGATTTTGTGTACGAACAATTTAGAGGAAAAAAAATCTATTCTGACTTGTGGAGATCCCGTATGAATGTTATATTATCATCTGGTGCAAAAAAGATATCAGCCTACTGTACAGATATGAGTTTGCCTAAATATCTAAAAGAAGGGTTTAAAGTTCGAAGCATAAGTAAAAATGGAATTAAATATGTAACTAAAATAATATGAAGTATTATAAGAAATGGAGTCCAGAGAGAAGAAAGGCCTCTTTAAAATTAACAAACAGAGCAAAAAAAATGGGATGGATACCACAACCAAAAGTATGTAGGCGTTGTAAACAAGACAAAGGAATATTGCATTTGCATAACGAGGATTATGATATTACCTATTATACATTGAGAGATGTGTTCAATAGGTTTCCTGTGAGTATAACACAAGAAGAAGTTGATAAGATTAATGAAGTGTTAGAGCCAATATGTTGGAGATGTCATATGATGCACCACTCTGTAGGTAGAAACAAACAAGCAGTTGATGTTTATTTTGAAGAGATAGAAAGTGGTAAAAAATATCCACCTGTATTCCGACACGATTTTACAATATTAAAACGAGACCATAATGTATAAAGACGATCCAATATCAAAAGTACAATGGATAAGTGTAGATGATCTAAATGCTAATGACTATAATCCTAACGTTGTATTAAATAAAGAATTAAACCTTTTGGAATTAAGTATTCTAACTAATGGGTGGATTCAACCAGTATTAGTGAATAGAGATATGACTATTATTGATGGCTTTCATAGATCTTATTTGTCAAAAAACAGTAAAGCGTTACGAGAAAAATACAATAACTTAGTGCCTTGCGTTGTTATGGATCTTACAGAAGCAGAAAGAATGTTGTTAACTATTAGGATCAATAGGGCAAAAGGTAATCACGTAGCGATAAAAATGCACGATATAATTAAAACACTAATTGATAAGTACGAGATAACTAAAGAACATATTATAAAATCAATAGGTGCTACTAAAGATGAGGTAGAGCTATTGTATAAAGATGGGGTATTTGATGCCCTGAATATTAAAGAACATAAATATAGTAAAGCGTGGAAAAGTCCAAAAACGAGATAGAAAAAAAACAACAAAAACAACACTATAAAAAAGAGGCGTTCATTAAAGCTTTAGAGAAAAGTCTAGGTATAGTTTCACAAGCTGCAAAAAAAGTTGGCATTGATAGAACTACACCTTATAGATGGATGAAGGAGGATGAAGAGTTTCAAGCCAAGGTGAGTGAAGTACAAAATGTAGTAGGAGATTTTGCTGAAACGAAATTATATGAATTAGTAAACGATGGTAACCCAAGTGCTACAATCTTTTTGTGTAAAACTAAATTTAAGAATAGAGGATACGTAGAAAGACAAGAGATTACTGGCCTTGATGGAAAAAATTTAGATATAAACATTGAAGTCATCCATACAACTAAAGACGACTAAAGTATTTACACACCTTGACGATAGTAATAAAAGAATTATAGTTGAGCAGGGAGGTACAAGATCAGGTAAAACATATAACATACTTATATGGATTATCTTTAGATATTGTATGACTAACACTAATAAGATTATAACAATATGCAGAAAGCACGGCCCTAGTTTACGAGGATCGTCAATGAGAGACTTCTTTTCATTACTTGAACAACATAATTTATATAGTGAAGATCTGCATAGCAAAAGTCTAAATGAGTATAAGTTAATGGGTAACCTAGTAGAGTTTGTAAGTTTGGATGAGCCACAAAAAATACGTGGTAGAAAAAGAGATCTTTTATTTATTAATGAAGCTAATGAGCTTACTTATGAAGATTTTTTTCAATTAAACATAAGAACAACCTACAGAATCATTATTGACTACAACCCTTCAGATGAATATCATTGGTTGTATGATGAGATTATAGACCGAAACGATTGCGACTTTCATATAACTACATATTTAGATAATCCTTTTTTAGATCCTGTTTTGGTAGAGGAAATAGAGAGACTTAAACAAACTGATGAATTATATTGGCAGATATATGGATTAGGAGAAAGAGGGAGTAGTAAGTCAATTATATTTACACACAATATATGTACTTTAATACCGGAAGATGCAAAGTTTATAAGCTATGGTTTAGATTATGGATACTCAAATGATCCTACGGCCCTAGTGGGTATATGGACAGATGACAGTAGTATATATATTAAAGAGTATTTGTATAGAACAATGATGACAGGGAGAGATATACATTTTGCATTGAAAGAAATAGGAATACAAAAAGAAATGATCTTTGGTGATTCAGCAGAACCTAGACTTAATGATGAGCTGAGACGAATGGGTTGGAATGTTAGGCCAAGTATAAAAGGAAGAGATAGTGTAAATGCAGGAATAGATTTATTGAAGCGATACAAGATAAACATAACGTCAGACAGCTCTAATGCTATACAAGAGTTTCGTAACTATAAATGGTTAGAAGATCGTTCTGGAAAGCTAACAAACGTTCCTGAGGATAAGAATAACCATATTATTGATGCAGTAAGATATGGAACTTATAGCATAATATCTAGGCCTACATTTGGTAAGTACACGATTGTATAAGTCCTACCTTTTTATTATATTCATAATATGATACTAAGTAAGAAACAAGTTGAAACTGTTGAAAAGGAGTTTTCTATGAAAAGCATATTTGAAGAAAACTTTAGATCTTATAGTCGAATGTTATGGAATGAACTGAAGAAGGACGTTTGGGTAACTTTTAAGGATGGTCATTTCTACAAGGCAGACGAGAAAGGCTGGTAAATTTATTGTCTATAACTTGCACAGTAATTGACAATTTCTTATCTTTATTACAAGTTAAAACACAAAAACACACTTAATTATGGCAAAAAAACCAATTACCAAAGTCAAGAAAACTAGACTTGTAACTAACAAAGAGTATAATACTTTCAGAGTAGATGTAATACACCTCAACGACAATATTAAAAGTTTTTACTTTGACACACAGAAAGAAGCGTTAAGCTTTCAAAAATTCACACATAACCTAGATAAATTTAAACACTTTATATAATGACTAAGAAACGATATTTATACGACAATAAACATATAGCAGAAGGCGATATATTTTATTCGTCTTGGGGTTATGATCAAACAAATATTGATTATTACAAAGTCAAGAAGAAAATTGGTAAAGGTAGTGCTGTTATAGTACCAGTAGAAAGTAAAATTGTATCTGAGAATAAAACGACAGATGCAGTTGTGCCATATCCTGCAAGTGAAGGTAAACCTTTTAGAGCTAGAATAAAGTATGTCTGTTGGGATGACTTTAAAACACCTAGAATATCTTTAGGGTGGAGAAATGCACAACTTTGGGATGATATTCCTAAGCATCAGACTAACCCTAATTATTGGAGATAATATGGATAGTGAAGAGTTAGTAAATATAAGTAATGAATTATCTAATAATGATCTTGTTGAGTTAATAAATATGAATAGTAAAAGATTATTTATATGGAACCCACAAGATAAAACTTGTTATGATCTAGATGAAGAGGTACCATCTTGTACTAATGGCTCGTCTGTACAAATAAATTTACAGCAGGAAGATTTTAAATTTAAACCTATGACAAGTAAAGAATGAAAACAATAGCTTATATATTAAGAAACTGGTTTAAACAAGAACCTAAGTATTGGTTATGTGTCCCTGAATATATAGATAATAAGAAACAAAAAGAGCATATGATAAAAAAGTATGCAAGATTTATACAGAAAAACGTAAAAATAAAAAAATGAAAAAGTTTATATTTGAATTATTATTAATTGTTTTATGGTGGGCAATTTTATATGCAGGAGTTTACATCCAGTTAATTTAGTTGTTTTTATTTTTTCATAAGACTGGCAGAATTAGGGGGTTTCAAGATCCCCTTTTTTTGTGAATTACTTTTGTTGTATTGTAAGATAAAATAACATATCTTTATAACACTTCAGTTTCTTTTAGTGTTCATAGAAGGGTAGTCAGAGATGGCTACCTTTTCTTTTTAAAAACAGGTCAAATTTAACGTTATATATATATGAGAATAAAAATTAATATACCTACAAAACTTAGTGAGGTAACATTAGAGCAATATCAGAAATATTTAAAGGAACAAAAAAAAGAATATACTGACTTTGAAGCTGGTTCAAAAATGATAGAGATATTTTGTAATATACAGAGAGCAGATTTAATAGAGTTTAGAATGTCTCATATAAATAAAATATCTACAATATTAAGTGAAATGTTTGCAGAAAAAAACAATACACTAATACGACATTTTAAAATGAATGGAATAGAGTATGGCTTTATACCTAACTTAGATGAGATGACTTTTGGTGAATATGTAGATGTTGATAGTTATTTTCAAGAATGGCAAGATATGCACAAAGCTATGTCTGTATTGTATAGGCCAATTTTACAAAAACATAAAGACAGGTATACTATCTTAAAATATGATGGAAAAGATCAAGATGATTATAAGCAGATGCCACTAGATGTAGTATTTAGTTCCATTGTTTTTTTTTACAATTTAGGGAAAGACTTGAGTTTGAGTATGATGGATTATTTAACTCTGGAGGAGAAGCTACAGTTACAGGAATCCAAAGTTTTGGACAAAGATGGGGATGGTATCAGTCAATTTATGCACTCGCTAAAGGTGATGTTACAAAGTACGAAGATATCACTAAATTAAATTTGCATAAATGTTTGTATGCACTTTTATTTATGAAAGAAAAGGATGAGCTAGAATCAAAAGAAATTAAAAAGAAAATAAAATGAGTAGTAGAGGTTTTTACGACATAACAGAAAAAATTAAAGAAACTTTGTTAAATAGTCCACATTGTAATACTGTTACAACTGGAGATTTTACAAAATTAGATTTAGCGAAACAAACTATGTATCCGTTGAGTCATATTATAATAAATAATGTTTCACAAGAAGAGCAAGTGTTACGATTTAATATAAGTGTGGCCTGTATGGATTTAGTAGATGTGAATAAAAACGAAACAGTTGATGTATTTATAGGAAATAATAATGAACACGATATATTAAATACACAACTAGCAGTATTAAACGAACTGGTAGAAAGACTAAGAAGTGGAAATCTCTATACGCAAAAATATCAATTAGATGGAGTGGTAAACTGTGAACCTTTTTATGACAGATTTGATAATGAAGTTGCAGGTTGGGTAGGTACTATGGACATATTGATAGATAATGGAATTAATATTTGTACGTAATGGATCTTAAAAAAGTAAATATAGCATTAAGAAACTTTGCTCATAGAATTGTTAATGAAGCAAAAAGCAATGCAAGATCAAAGTCTGTGAGTGGTAAAATGGCAGATAGTATAAGTTCAAATGTTGTAGTGGGTAAAAGTGTAAGTGTGATATCTTTTTTTATGGAACAGTATGCACAGTATCAAGACTTAGGTGTAAAAGGTAAAAAGTCTGGTGAGTCTGTTGGAAAAAAATATTATGGATCAAATGCTACAGAATTTAAATATAAAGATAAAGCTCCACCACCAAGTAGTTTGGATAAGTGGGTAGTAAGGAAAGGCCTTGCGCCTAGAGATCCAAAAGGAAGGTTTAAAGGTAGAGCAATAAGTTCTGTTGGTTTTAGAAAATCTATAACCTTCTTAATTTCTAGAAAAATATATAATCAAGGCATAGCACCAAGTCTATTTTTTACAACACCATTTGTAAAATACTTTACAGATTTACCACAAATAGTAGCTGATGCATATGGTAATGATTTTGAAACTTTTGTAGAATTAAACATAAATAAGAAATGAGTACAATTATAAACGCAAGAAGTCCATATTACATAAAAGTTGCTCCTGCAAGTGGAACACTAAGCTCAGCATCAATGAGTTTATATATATATTCAGGAACATTAACAACAGACAAACCTACATCAGCAACTTATACAATAAGCAAAGATGTTATAGGTACAAACAATTATGTAATATATGAAATAACAGAATTAATTAGAGATTATCTTATAACAGAATATGGAGCATACTCTATTGATGGAGTTTGGGTAGAAGCAGATATAACACTTACTAAAACAAGTGGAACTGACCCTGACCAGAATTATGATTATTTAGCATTTGATGGTTATGGATATTTTGAAGATGGAGTAAATCCTAGAACAAGTACTAATCCTGCTGTAACAAAAATAAGTTCAACAGCTACAGGTACGACAGCTTACAAACTTATAGATTCAACTCAAATATTTACAAAGACAGTAGATGTAGGAGATACAATAACAAATACTACAGACAGCACTACTACAACAGTAACAGGTATAGATAGTAATACCCAATTATCTGTTAGATCAACAAACTTTATAGATTCAGGAGACAGTTATACAATAGCAGACACAGGAAATTACACACCTCAATATTTACAATCAAACACAAAGATATATTTTAAGAAAGGTAGAGATATAGTATTTCCAGTATTTGCAGAAGCAGAGGGTACTGTAGCGTTTACAACAGGTGGAGATGCAGATGTATTTTGGAATCAAGTGGATGAGTTCTGGAACTTGTATGACGTTAATTGGTCTAACGTACTAACGCCTATAACAATAACTGACACAAACGTATCAGAAGATAAAATAGTATATATTAGATTAACACCTACTACAGATCTTAATACAGGAGATGTAATAACAATATCAACTACTAAAAGTTCTCCTACCAATTATGTGCAAAGCGTTACAATAACATTAGAAGAAGTATGTGAACCTAAATATGACTTTTTAGATGTAGTATTTTATAACAAGTTTGGGGCCTTACAAATTATGCCTTTTCATAAAAAGTCAATGATAAGCATAAATAAAAATTCAGAAAGCTTTAAACGTAATTTAATGGATTTTGTAAATGATCCAACTTATTCAAAAGAAAAACACCAAGTGAGACAATTTCAAGTAACAGCTAAGGAAAAAATACAAATGAATACTGGTTATATTGATGAATCATTTAATGAAGTAATAAAACAATTAATGTTGAGTGAACAAGTATGGGTATATGATGGAACAGAAGTTAAACCAATTATACTAGAAACGGAATCTTTACAGTTTAAAAAATCTGTAAATGACAAGCTTATTAATTATACTATGAACTTTGAATATGCATTTAACAAGATTAATGATATAAGATAATGCAGAATATACAACTCTACATAGAGAATCAAAGAATAGATATGTTTAAAGATGAGTCTATTACTTTAACGCAAACAATACAAAATGTAAGAGACATAGGTAAAATATTTACAAATTTTACAAAGACGTTCTCATTACCTGCATCTAAAGACAATAATAAAATATTTAAACATTATTATAATTTTAACATAATTGGTGGGTTTGATGCTAGAACAAAAAAATCTGCAACAATAGAGCTTAACTATTTACCATTTCAAAAAGGTAAAATAAAGTTAGAAGGCGTAGATATGCGAGATAACAAACCTTACGCATATAGAGTGACTTTTTTTGGTAATACAGTAGATTTAAAAGATGTTATTGGAGAAGATAAGTTAGACGCACTATCTTGGTTAGATACTAATTTTACAATAGATTATTCTAATACAGAAGTTAAATTAAGACTACAAAACGGATACGATAAAACAGTAGATAGCGTGACGTACACAGATGCAATTATAACACCTCTTATAGCTCATAATTTTAGGTTATATTATGATTCATCTACGCACGTTCAGGATAGTAGAAATTTATCATTTCAGGGTGCTGGTCAAAAGAATGGTGTATTATGGAGTGATTTAAAATATGCTATAAGAGTTCACGTTATAATAAAAGCAATAGAAGCTACATACCCAAGTTTAATTTTTAGTACAGATTTTTTTAACACATCAAACACTAGGTATCATAATTTATATTTATGGATGCAAAGAAAAAAGGGTAATCTAATAGAAGATGATCAAGAATTTACATCACAGGTTACAGGTTTTGCATTAACAGTAAACCCTTTATTTGTATCGACTACAGTAGTAGGAGATGTATTAACTGTAGAAAGTAGTTTTACTACTATAAATTTTACAACTGTTATGAGCAACACATCTATACTCTATGATATATTAATTTATCGAGATGGTTCATTGTTAACATTTATTATAGGAATTAGTGGAGACCAAACAGATGTTAACTTACCTTTTATTGGCAATGTAGAAGATGGAGATTTAACTGTTTTTGTAAGAGGTACTTCTGCTGTTACATTTAACACATTTAATTTGAGCTTTATTGATTCAAGAGATCAACCACCACAGCAACAAGATATAGGTGCAGCAATAGCAGAAATAACAGAAATAATACAATTTAACCCAACGAAAAATGTACCAGAAATAAAAGTGATAGATTTTCTAACAGGTTTGTTTAAGTTATTTAATTTAACAGCATTTGTTGAAGATGATGGTACGATTAAAGTACAAACACTAGATAGTTTTTATGCAAACCCTACAAGTTTTGAAATAGATGAGTATGTTGATGTGACAAAAAACAAAGTAGAAGTAGCATTACCATATAAAGAAATAATTTTTAATTTTAAGGGAACAAAATCATTATTAGCTTCGGTATTTAATCAACTATTTAATAGAGAATGGGGTTCGCTAGAATATAACAATAATGAAGCATTAGATGGGGGTATATATAAAATACAAGTGCCTTTTGAACATATGCAGTTTGAAAGATTACCAGACGGTACAGGTGGGACACCACAAAATGTACAAGTAGGTTATATGATAGATGAAAACGAGCAACCCATAAAAGGTGAACCATTATTATTTTATTCTATATATAATAATTCTAGTCCTAGATCGATATCATTTTTAAATTCATTAGGAACATCACATATAGAAATTCCAGAAACTGGAAATGCAGGTTATTATATACCTAGTAATGCAGTATCGTTAAGTGCTAGTACAGATGATACAGTTTTACACTTTGGATTAGAAACTAATGAGTGGGCCCCTAGTGAAAACTTTGATGGCACTTTATTTGAAGATTTATATAAGAGCTATATACAAGATGTATTTAATACAAAAAGAAGATTAACAAAAATAACAGCTTATTTGCCTTTAAAAATATTAAGAAATTATAAATTATCAGATAGATTTATTTACAACAATCAGACTTATAAAATAAATAGTGTAAAAACAAATTTAAAAACAGGCAAGAGTGATATAGAACTTTTAAACGACGTATAATGTTATTGAATATTATTGATTTATTAAAATATGCAAATGGGCAAACAGAGAACATAAAAATTGCTCAGGGTAAGTATAAATTACCAGAAAATATGAGTGAAGGGTATAACCAGTTAAAAAAAGAAATTAGATGGCAATTAAAAAAATAATAGATGTAAAAGTAAATGTTGAGGGACAAAAACAATTAGAAGACTTTAGCGCAGAAATAGCAAGGCAAATTACTGCTATTGCAAGACAAAAGCTTGAAATTACTGAATTAGAGCAAAGTTTAAAAGACCTTACTTTTACTCAAAGACTAGCAGCAAAAGAAAATATAAAAAACAGAAAACAGAATCTAGAAAAAGAAATAGACACGCTTGGTGTATTAAAAGGTTTACAAGGGGAAAGAAATTTACAATTAAAACAAAATGCAAAAATTACAAAATCTGGAACTGTAAAAGCAGTAGAGTTTAATGAAACACTTTTAAAAAACAGAGACATATCGTCAGGTCTTAGCAAAATTACTGGTGGTCTCTCATATCAAATACAAGCATTTGGAAAATTATTTCTAAGTGTAGGTAAGGGAATAAGGGCATCTACACTGGCATTGTCATTGTTTCAAAAAGCATTAATAGCAACAGGTATTGGAGCATTAGTGGTTGCAGTTGGAACATTAGCAGCAAATTGGGATAAAATAAAAATAGCATTAGGTGGTGTATCGAAAGAGCAAAAGAAACAGTTAAAGGATGCAAAGGATTTAGTTTCAGCACAAGAAGAGCAATACAAAAATCTTACAGGTACAGAAGAGTCATTAAAAAGACAAGGTAAGACAGAAAGAGAAATAACAAACCTAAAGATTCAACAAACTAACGAAACTATAACGGCCCTTGAGGCACAGTTAGAACAACAACAAACTGTAAAAGAAGAACAAACAAAAATTGCACAACGTAATCAAGCAATATTAGAAGGAATATTAAAGTTTGTTTCTGCTCCGTTAGATGCGATAGTAAAGGCCTTTAATTTTGTAACAGGTAAAGATGTAACGTTACCAAGCAAAGGTATAGCAAGTGCAATATTTAACGTAGAGAAAATAAGTGAAGAAGCAGATGAAGGAATAAAAGAAACAGAGAAAAAATTACAAGAGTTAAAAAATAGGCGAGACGGATTCTTAAATAGAATAAAAGATGAGGATGATTCCAAAGCAGAGAAAGAGAAAAATAAAAAAGAGAAAGAAGATCAAGATGCAATAGACAAAGAAAATGCTAGGTTAAAATCCATATCAGACTTAAGAGATAAGTATAGAAAAGCGCAACAAGACAAAGAAGATCTTACGTTTCAAGCAAAAGCAGTAAGAGATCAGGAAAGAGCTTTATTAGAATTAGAGGCACTTAATGCAACAGAAGAACAAAAAGCAGAATTAAGAAAATATTATAGTGGAGTCATAGCAGATGCAATAATACAAGACGAACAAAAAATAGCTAATCAAAATGAAGCTTTAGAGCAAAAGAAAATAACCTTAAGAAATCAAGCATTTGCAAATGCAGTAAAACTTGCAGGTGAAGAAAGTAGATTAGGAAAAGCAATACTTGTGGCAAAAACCATTTTAAATGCCAAGGAACAAATGATGGAAATTAAGAAAACATTTGCACAAGCAAAAAGTACAGTTAGTGGTGCTGTTTTAAAAGGAGCAGAAGCACAAGCTGCCGTTGCATCAGGTACAGCAGAAACACTAAAAATTGGTTTTCCACAAAATATACCTATGATATTAGCATATGCTGCACAAGCTGTTGGAGTGGTGTCTGCTATAAGATCAGCAGTAGGTAAGGCAAAAAACACAGCTGCAAGTGTAGGTGGTGTCGGTGGTGGTGGTGCAGAAATACAAGCGCCTCAAATACCTACAGCTCCTCCTGCATTTAATATTGTTGGATCAGGTGGTGTTAATCAATTAGCAACAGCTATTGGTGAAAAAGAACAAGCACCTATAAAAACATTTGTTGTAAGTGATGATGTTTCGACGGCACAAGAATTGGATAGAAATATTCTCACTGGAGCAGCGATAGGATAAAATCAAAATATTAATCTTATAAACGTTATATAAATATGAAAATAGTTGAATTAGTTATAGACGAACTTGATGAGTTAAATGGTATAGAAGCGATATCAGTAGTTGAAAGTCCTGCTATTGAGGAAGATTTTGTAGCACTAAAAACTCAACAGGAAATACAATTAGCAGAATTAGATAAAGACAAAAAGATTTTGCTTGGGCCAGTATTGATTCCTAACAAACCAATATATAGAAGAAATGAGAAAGAAGAATACTATATTTATTTTTCTAGGAACACAGTACGTAAAGCATCAGAAAACTTTTTATTAAAAGGTAATCAATCAAAATCTACACTTGAACATCAATACAGTTTAAAAGGTTTGACACTTGTTGAGTCTTGGATCGTAGAAGATGAGGTGCACGATAAATCAAGGAAGTATGGTATGGATGTGCCACTAGGAACTTGGATGGGTGCTATAAAAGTAAATAATGATGAGGTATGGAACGAGTATGTAAAAACTGGTAAAGTAAAAGGATTTAGTGTAGAAGGATACTTTGCAGATAAAGCTGAAAAATCAAAAGACAAAAAAATTAAAGATTTATCGGAACAAGAAAGCGAAGAAATATTAAGTGGATTAAAAGAGTTATTTACACAAAAGGTACAGTTAGATACTTACAATGATTACCCACAGTCTGCATCTAACAATGCAAAAAGAGGTATAGAATTGAATGAAAGTGTGAATAATAAATGTGCAACTTTGGTGGGAAAAAACAGAGCTAGGCAATTAGTAGCTAGAGAAAAATTGAGTGTGTCCACGATTAAGAGACTTTACAGTTATTTAAGTAGGGCAGAGACTTATTATGATCCTAGTGATACAAAGTCTTGTGGAACGATATCATATTTATTGTGGGGTGGTTTATCAGCTAAAAGATGGGCAGAATCAAAACTTGATAAACTAGGCTTAGAAACTCAATTAAAATCTATGAAGATTAATGATGATATGGCGATTATTGACGATAGATTAGCATACTCTACAAAAGAGAAAGCAGAAAAGGTAGCTAAAGATTTAGGATGTGAAGGATGTCACGAACACGAATTTGAAGGACAAACTTGGTATATGCCTTGTGAAAAACACGGACTTGCACAAATAGGGCCTAGAGGTGGTATAAAAAAAAGCCCGAAAGCTCCAAGATCAAGTGTACCTAATAAAAACCCAAAAGGCAAAGGAACAGCAAAAGGTGATGCCTCAGGTAAAAGAGGTGCTAAAGTATCGGTAAAAGACAGAGCATCTTTACAAAAAAAAGCTGATGACTTTAATAAAAGATATAAAGATAAATTAGGCTATGGCATAACTGTTGGTATGTTGGCATCAGTATTTCAAAGAGGTCTTGGTGCTTTTAACACAAGTCACTCACCTAATGTAAAATCAGCTTCACAATGGGCACACGCAAGAGTTAACGCTTTTATGTATCTAGTAAAAAATGGTAGACCAGAAAATCCAAAATATAATACGGACTATGATTTATTACCAAAGAAACATCCAAAATCTAGCAAATAATGAAGAGAAAAATTAAAATAAAAAAAAGTTTATTAATTCCAAATTATCATAGTTCTAGTCCACGTGGTGGCAGACGAGCTTGTTTATGCTGGGATGAAAATACTTATTCAATAAGATGTTGTGATGGATCTACTGAGGCACAAGGTATCGGAAGTATATAAAAATGCAAAATAAATTTTAACAAACGTTATATTAATATGAAAGCAAAAGATATGGTTAATCAAATTAAAAACTTGTTAGGAGTGGAACTTTCTGAAACTACTAACAATGAGGTTGTTTTAGCACAACTTCAATTAGAAAACGGAACAATATTGGAAGCAGAATCATTTGAATCTGGAAAAGAAATTTTTATTCTAACTGAAGATCAAAAAGTTGCACTTCCAGTAGGAGAATATATGCTTGAAGATGGTAGAATATTAAACATACAAGAAGAAGGTTTAATATCGGAAATTAAAGCAGAGAAAGAAGAAGAAGATGAAAAAGAAGAAGATGAAAAAAAAGATAAGGAAGAGGAAAAAATGGAATATGTAACTAAAGAAGAGTTTAGAAAAGAAATGGACGATCTTAAAAAAGTTATTGAAGAAATGGGATATGGAAAAAAAGAAGAGGATAAAGAAGAAATGAGTCAGCAAGTCTCTTTAGCTGTTACAGAAATTTTAAATGAACAAGAGCAGTTAAAAGAAGAATTATCTCAACCTGCTGCAAAACCTTTAAAACACAGTCCTGAAAACAAAGACGAAAAAAAGTTGAGTTTCAAATTTAACAAAGGCCCTTTAACAACTCAGGATCACGTAAATCAAATGATATATAATATAAATAAAAAATAAATTTAGAAATAATTATGGCTACTACAACATCAATTACAACTACATATGCAGGAGAGTTCGCAGGTGAATATATCTCGGCTGCATTATTAGGTGGTGATACTTTAAGAAATCAAAGTATCTCGATCAAACCAAATGTAAAGTATAAAGAGGTAATCAAAAAAGCTGCAACAGATGCTAACTTAATTAAGGACGCTACTTGTGACTTTGCTGATACTGGTACAATTACATTGACTGAAAGAATCTTACAACCAGAGGAATTTCAGGTGAACATAGAATTATGTAAAAAAGACTTTAGAAGTGACTGGGAGGCAATCTCTATGGGAATTGGAGTGTCTGATAACTTACCACCAAAATTCTCTGACTTTTTAATTTCGCACGTCGCAGGTAAAGTTGCACAAAAAACTGAGCAAAGTATTTGGGGTGGTGTAAACGCAAATGCAGGTGAATTTGATGGTTTTACAGTATCAATGTTAGCTGATTCAGATGTAAATGATGCTGCTAATGGTTCTGAAACTTCATTTACTAGCGCAAACATAAAAACATTATTAAGTAACGTTGTTGATGCTATTCCAAACCCAGTTTATGGTAAAGAAGATTTAGCTATCTATGTACCACCAGTTGCATTCCAAGCATATGTAAGGCATTTGGGAGGATATGGAGCTAATGGATTAGGCGCACAAGGTTACAATAACTCTGGAGATATGTGGTATAACAATAATGCTTCATTATCTTTTGAAGGAATTAAAGTTATTTACACACCAGGTATGCCTACAGATCATATTGTAGCAGGACAAAAATCAAACTTATACTTTGGTACTGGATTATTATCAGATCACAACGAAGTTAAAGTGTTAGATATGTCTGACCTAGATGGATCACAAAATGTAAGAATTGTTATGAGATTTACATCAGGTGTACAGTATGGTATTGGATCAGATTTAGTATTATTAACTTTAGCTTAATAACTAAATAATTGTATAACATAAAAAGGGTAGGTGGGACTTAACTACCTGCCTTTTTTTTTAAAAAATAAAAATTATGCCTTGTAATGTATCAAACGGAAGAAGTTTACCTTGTAAAAGTGGGGTAGGTGGTATTAAAAGTGTATTCTTTGGCCCTTACTCTAGTACAACTGCTGCCTTAACAGACAGCGCAGGTACGATTACTCTAAACGATTCAGAATCGTTTTTTGAGTATCACGTAAAAGGTAGCTCATCTTTAGAAACAGCTATTAACTCATCAAGAGAAAATGGCACAACATTTTATGAGAGTACATTAAATGTAACATTTACATTTTTAGATGTAGCTACTCAGGAACAAATAAAATTATTATCACACGGAAGACCACAGATAGTTGTACAAGACTATAACGGAAATTATTTCTTAGTGGGTAAAGATCACGGATGTGAAGTAACAGGAGGTACTGTTGTATCTGGTGCTGCTATGGGAGACTTGTCAGGATTTACTCTAGTATTGACTGCACAAGAAACTGATCCACCATTTTTCTGTGCTGCTGCACCGACTGATGATAGCACTTCAGCTATTAATCCAACACCTTAATAGGTTTTTTTAGTTTTATTGTACGAAAGGAGGGTTTAGGCCCTCTTTTTTTTTGTGCAAAATGTAGATTTTTATACGTTATATATATATGGAAATCCTAACAACGAGTGCATCACAACAAACGTTTAAAGTAATACCTAGATCATTATTATCAGCATATAAGTTCGTGGTACGAGACGAAATGAAAAATACTGAGGTATTTAATAGTGATGTAACTGTAGGCCTAGCACACGATAATTATAGACAAATACAAGTAACATTTAGTCCTGTATTGAAAGAAGGTAGATATTATACTTTTGAATTAAGAAATACATTAGTGAATACTTTGATTTATTATAAAGGCAAAATATTTTGTACAGATCAAACAGTTAATCAAAATAATAATAATTACTATTCTGTAAATAGTGGTGAGTATGTGTACGATGACACAGTAGGATCTCACGATAACGATTATATAATAATATGAATGATTTAAGAGTAATAAACCTAAGTACATATACAAGTCCTGAAGTAAAAGAAGTTTACAACAGAGATTATGTATTTTATGGTGAGGATAATCATTACTTTCAATATTTAATTGATAGATATAATGGATCACCAACAAACAATGCAATTATAAATGGTATTAGTGAAATGATTTATGGTAAAGGATTAGATGCTACTGACTCAAATCGTAAACCTGATGAATATGCGCAAATGAAGTCTTTATTTGACAAAGACTGTATTAGAAAATTATGTTACGATTTAAAATTAATGGGACAATGTTCGATACAAATAATCTATTCTAAGGATAGGAAAAAAATTGCACAAGTAGAACATATGCCTGTTGAAACGTTAAGGGCAGAGAAGAGTGAAAATGGAGAAATAAAGGCATATTATTATGCGCCAGACTGGTCAAAGGTAAATACAAACACAAAACTAAAGAGAATACCTGCTTTTGGAACCAGTAATAGTGCTATTGAGATTTTATATGTAAAACCTTATAAAGCCGGATTTTTTTATTATTCACCTGTAGATTATCAAGGTGGTTTACAGTATGCTGAGCTTGAAGAGGAGGTAAGTAATTATCATCTTAATAATATTATGAATGGGTTAGCACCTAGTATGTTAATTAATTTTAACAATGGTACTCCAAATCCTGAGGAGAGAGAAATGATTGAAAGAAGAATATATCAAAAATTTTCTGGATCTAGTAATGCAGGTAAATTTATATTAAGCTTCAATGATAATCCTGAAAGTGCTGCTAGTATTGAGCCAGTACAATTAAGTGATGCTCATAATCAGTACCAGTTTTTAAGCGAAGAAAGCACAAAAAAAATAATGGTATCACACAGAATAGTGTCTCCTATGTTGTTGGGTATAAAAGACAATACAGGTTTAGGTAATAATGCAGATGAGTTGAAAACTGCATCACAGTTAATGGATAATACAGTTATTAGGCCTTTTCAAACACTTTTAATAGACTACTTAGATAAAATATTATCTTTTAATAATATATCATTGAATTTATATTTTAAAACATTACAACCATTAGAGTTTACTGATACAGAAAATATAAATAACAAAGAAACAAAAGAAGAAGAGACAGGTATAAAACAAGATTTAAGTAAATATTTTGAAACTAGTGGTAGTATAGCAGATGATTTAATTAATGAAGGTGAAGAATTGAATGATGAATGGGAGTTAATAGATGAAAGAGAGGCCTTTGAAGATGAGACAGAAATTAATAAATATTTTCAGTTTGCTAATGTAATGACAGGTGATGCAAGAAAAAAAAGTATACAAGACACAGATTTATTTAGAATACGATACGCATATGCAGGTGAATTAAAACAAAACACTAGACAGTTTTGTAGAAAAATGTTAGCTGCAAATAGAGTTTACAGAATGGAGGATATAAATAAAATAAGTAAAGCGAATGTTGAATTAAGTCCTGCTGATGCAAAAGGCGAGGGATATAATATATGGCTTTACAAAGGTGGTGCTAATTGTCATCACGTATGGTTAAGAAGAGTTTATTTAAAAAAGAATAATAAAAAAATATCTGTTGGAAAGGCAAGAAAAATAATAAGTGCATTACCTCTTGACGAAAGAAAAGGCGCAAGATTTGAAGGGCCAAGTGCTCCTGCAAAAAAAAAAAACCCAAAAGAGGTAGCAACAAGGCCTATTGATATGCCAAACAAAGGATATAAAAACCCAAGATAGAATATGGCAACAGCATTATTTATAAAAAGAACAGACTTAGTAAGAAATACTATTTTAGATGGCAACGTTGATACTGATAAGTTTATACAGTTTATTAAGATTGCACAACAAATACATATAAGAAATTATTTAGGATCTGATCTTTATAACAAAATATCAAATGATATAATAGCTGATAGTTTGTCAGGAGACTATTTAACGCTAGTGAATACATATATACAACCTATGCTTATACATTTTGCTATGGTAGATTATTTACCATTTGCTGCTTATCAGGTGAAAAACGGAGGTATATTTAAACATACAAGCGAAACAGCAGAAACAGTATCAAAAAATGAAGTTGATTATTTAGTACAAAAAGAAAGAGAGTTTGCTGAATATTATACAAGAAGATTTTTAGACTATATGACTCATAATCAATCAAGCTTTCCTGAATATAACACTAATACAAATGAAGATGTAATGCCAGATAAAGACAGTTTATTTAACGGATGGGTACTATAGATAAAGGTTATAAGCCAAAACAGGCTAACATAAAAAAATTATTAACGTTTTTAAAAAAGCATAATGGCAACATTAACAAGCACGAAAATAAAAAACACATACGATGCACTTCTAAAAGCTAGTGATAACGATGCTATAGGAAGTTCAGCGAAACAGATCACAGATGGTTTAGGAAACGGAACTCCATTATATATCTCTACAACTCAAATAGGTATAGGAGTAACGCCAGAAGCTACTTTTGACTTACACGTTTACCAAAATGCTAAAGTAGGAGGTAACTTAACAATAACAGGAGATTTAACAGTAAACGGAACAACAACAACTGTAGGAACAGATACACTATCTGTAAAAGACCCATTAATAGTATTAGCTAATAATAACACAAGTGCAGATTCAGTAGATATAGGATTTTATGGTAAGTACGCACCTAGTGGAACAACATTATATGCGGGTTTATTTAGAGATACAGGAGACAATAAATTTAAAATATTTAGAGACCTAGAACAAGAACCTACTACAACAGTAAATACAAGTGGCACAGGATATACAGTAGCTACTTTAGTTGGTAATTTAGAAGGTAATGTTACTGGAGATATAACTGGTAATGCAGATACAGCTACAGCTTTAGAAACAGCAAGAACAATTCAAGTAAGTGGAGATGTTGCAGGAAGTGCTAGTTTTGATGGTACAGCAGATATAAATATTTCTACTACAATACAAGCTAATTCAGTTTCATTAGGTACAGATACAACAGGTAATTATGTATCTACTATTTCTGGTACTACTAATGAAATAGAAGTATCTGGTTCTGGCTCTGAAACAGCAACAGTTACAATAGGTTTACCAAGTACAGTAGCGATTACTACAAAAATTACTTCACCTATTTTCGGATTAGGAGATGGAACAAGTAATAAGATACAATTTATAGGTGGTCAGGGAAACTGGAGAATAAACATTAGCGATAGTGCAAATCAGTTTGTAATACATTCTGAAAGTTTAGTTGCAGACTATTTTACAGTTATTGGTGGTGGTGGCATTAAGCTAAATGCTTATGGTTCTGGAAATAAAACAGGAACAGTTGCAAAAAACCTAGCTGTTGATTCTAGTGGTAATATTATTGAAACAGATGGTGGAGTTGTAGATGGTAGTGGAACAGCTAATGATGTTGCGATGTGGTCTGATGATAATACATTAACAGATGCACCTATTGCTAT
>Ga0181393_1000114_pt1 | contig 27318 bp, 29 predicted proteins | sample 16SPOviralmetaG_FD_130122 | JGI IMG/M metagenome (GOLD analysis project Ga0181393, IMG submission 130122) | Marine viral communities from the oligotrophic San Pedro Time Series (SPOT) site, San Pedro Channel, CA, USA - 16 SPOT_SRF_2010-10-21 | ecosystem: Environmental > Aquatic > Marine > Strait...
ACCTAAAGTTAACAACAAAACTAGGGGATATATAAAAAACGTACCCACCTACAAAATTAAAACCATACAGTTTAACCCAGGTAGTCGTTACCATGTAGCTAACAGGCTTAAGACTCTACGTGGCTGGAAGCCAAAACATTTCACTAACGATGGTAAGCCTAAAGTTGATGAAAAAACTCTTTCTACCCTGCCTTATCCAGAGGCAAAACTTTTGGTTGAATACTACACGATTATAAAACGCTTAGGACAACTTGGTGATGGAGCGCAGGCGTGGCTTAAAGTAGAACGAAACGGTCGTATACACGGGAGCTGCAATACAAATGGTGCAGTAACAGGCAGAGCAACACATGCTTATCCGAATGTAGCACAAGTTCCATCCTGCAGTGCGCCCTATGGGAAGGAGTGTCGTGAACTGTTCACAGTACCCAGAGGCAAGAAGCTAGTAGGTGTTGATGTGTCTGGCCTAGAGCTTAGATGCTTGGCTCACTACATGGCTAAGTATGATGGTGGAGCTTATGGTGACACTGTAGTTAACGGTGATATACACACAACAAATCAAAAAGCAGCGGGTTTAGATACACGCTCTCAAGCTAAGACTTTTATCTATGGTTTTCTCTATGGAGCAGGCGTAGGAAAGCTGGGTGAGATTGTAGGTAAAGGCGCTGGGCATGGTGCTAAGTTGAGAAAGAGGTTTTTAGCTAAGATACCTGCACTGGCAAAGCTGATTGATGCAGTACAGAAAGCAGCAGAGAGAGGATATTTGGTAGGACTAGATGGTAGAAAATTAAACGTCAGGTCACCACATGCTGCTCTAAATGTGTTACTTCAATCAGCAGGTGCATTGATATGTAAGCAATGGATGGTTGAGTTTGACAAAGCTTTGAATGATAGGGGTTTACAGGGTGCATGTAAGCAAGTTGCTTGGGTGCATGATGAAATACAATTAGAAACAGAGGAAGGTATGGCTAATGAAATCGGAGAACTCGCAGTTGACTGCATCAAACGAGCAGGAGCATACTTCAACATCAGGTGTAAACTTGACGGGGAATACAACATTGGAAACTCATGGGCTGAAACCCACTAAGAAAGATAGAAAGAAGTTTGATTTAGATTTAGCTTACGGCACTATGCACGAAGATAAAGTCCTTGCTATTTTAGAAAACAAAAAAATAGAAGTAAAAACAGAAAGAGGAATGTGGACAGAGACAGGCAATATTGCTATTGAGTTTGAATCTTACGGCAAACCTTCAGGCATCAATGCAACTGAAGCTGACTATTGGTTTCATAACTTAGCTGTTGGTGATGACGTATATTGTACGTTAATATTTGAAACAGAAAACTTAAGAAAGATAGTTAAAAAACTAGACACGCATAACATTGTAAGGGGTGGCGATAATCGAGCATCAAAAATGTATCTAGTAAACCTTTCTAAATTGTTTTCCACTGACACGTTAAAGGTTTATAAACAACTAGCCAATGAGGTGACAGATGAAAAGAACACTATTGATTGACGGTGATATAGTAGTTTACAGATATTCAACCACTGTTGAAAGAGAAGTAAATTGGGGCGATGATGTTTGGTCGCTTTGGTCTGATGCTAAAGAAGCAAAGCAGTTAATCCTACAATACATTGAACACTTAGTAGAAATGACAGAAGCTGATGATTTAATTTTCTGTTTCAGTGACAAGGATAACTTTAGGAAAAAAATACTTCCTACCTACAAATCTAATCGTAAAGGAAAACGTAAGCCTGTTTGTTATAAAGCCGTTAAAACTTGGATTGAATCTAAATATAATAGTATTAGTATTCCCTCTCTTGAGGGTGATGATGTTATGGGCATTCTTGCTACTAACGAAAGCATTGAAGGTGAAACTGTTATAGTATCAGAAGATAAAGATATGAAAACAATACCTTGTTTATTGTGGAGAAGTGCAGCCCTAGAAAAGATTACAAAAGAAGATGCTGATTATTTTCATTTGTATCAAACTTTAGTTGGAGATAATACTGACGGTTACCCAGGATTAAAAGGTGTTGGAGATAAAAGGGCTAAGGCTCTTTTGAAAAAACCTACATGGGATACTGTAGTAAATGCTTATAAAAAAGCAGGACAAACAGAGCAAGATGCTTTGGTTCAGGCTAGGGTAGCCAGAATACTCAGAGCATCAGATTATAACGAAGAAAAACAGGAAGTAATATTATGGAATCCGTAAAAGAAACTACTAAGCTACAAAATTTTTATAATCAAAGCAAGAGTTGGATAGAAGGTGTAAATGCGTCAAAAGCGCCCTCTAAAAAATGGAAAGACTCTAAAACGAAAAGTAACTTAAATACTTATCAACCTATTGTTTCTTTTAAGCTTCCAGTAAACCCTGAAGAACGTAAGGATATACCTATCTACACAGGTTTTATTAACTACTTTCCTAGAGCTATAGCAGAAGTATCTAAAGTTTCTTTGTCTGGCGGGCTTCAGCATGGGCAAACAAAAGATACGCTTCACTGGGATAGAGAAAAATCTGGTGATGAACTAGACGCAATGATGCGACATATAATAGATAAGGATTGGGCGCAAGTAGCTTGGAGAGCATTAGCTAACTTGGAAAAACATTTAGAAAAAAAGGAGTTGTAATGGAACAGTACCAAGAATTTATACACAAAAGCCGCTATGCTCGTTGGCTACCTGAAAAATTAAGAAGAGAAACTTGGGAAGAAACCGTACAACGCTATGTAGATTTTTGGCTAAATAGAAAACAGATTACAAAAAAAGAAAGCAAAAAGTTATTTACTGCTATACACAACATGGATGTAATGCCTAGTATGCGGTGTTTGATGACAGCAGGACAAGCACTAGATAAAGATAACGTGGCTGGTTTTAATTGCAGCTATCTTCACATTGATTCTCCCCGCAGTTTTGATGAACTTATGTATGTATTAATGTGTGGCACAGGCGTAGGATTTTCAGTGGAACGTAATTTTATAAATAAACTTCCCATAGTAGCTGAGTCTTTTCACCCAACAGATACAGTAATTGTTGTGTCTGACTCTAAGATAGGCTGGGCATCAGCTTTTCGTGAGCTTATAGCCATGCTTTACGCAGGTAAAATTCCTAAATGGGATACCACTAAAGTTAGAGCAGCAGGTGAAAGGCTTAAAACATTTGGCGGTAGGGCATCAGGACCACAACCTTTAATTGATTTATTTACTTTCTGTGTTGAAGTCTTTAAAAAAGCAGAGGGCCGTAGGCTAACCAGCATCGAGTGCCATGATATTGTGTGTAAGATTGCTGAGGTGGTAGTAGTAGGTGGCGTTAGACGTTCAGCCTTAATTAGCTTGTCTAACTTATCTGACCCTCGCATGGCTAAGGCTAAGTCTGGTGACTGGTGGAGAAATGAAGGACAACGTGCTTTGGCTAACAACTCTGTGGCTTACACTGAGAAGCCTGACTTTGAGTCATTCCTATCTGAGATGCACACCATGTATGATAGTAAGGCAGGTGAGCGCGGTATCTTCAGCCGTGTAGCTGCACAAAAATTAGCCAAGAGAAATGGAAGGCGTGACCATGAGCGTGACTTTGGAACTAACCCATGTTCTGAAATTATTTTACGAAGCAATCAATTCTGCAATCTATCTGAAATAGTTGTACGTCCCGAAGACACACTGGATACTTTAAAAGAAAAATGTGAAGTAGCAAGTATCATAGGAACTTTACAGGCCACCCTTACTGACTTTCGTTACTTAAGAAATATATGGAAGAAAAACACAGAAGAAGAAGCGTTACTAGGTGTAAGCCTTACAGGTATATGTGACCATTGGTTACTTGGTAACGATTCGCCTGATTTAGATAAATGGTTAGAGGAAATGAAAGATGTGGCTGTTAATACTAATAAGAAATGGGCTTATAAACTTGGCATTAGCCAGTCAACAGCAATTACATGTGTTAAGCCAAGCGGGACTGTTTCGCAACTTGTTGATAGTGCTTCTGGTATTCATCCTCGTTTTTCAAATTATTACATCCGAAGAGTGCGCTCGGATAAAAAAGACCCCCTTGCTAAATATATGTCAGCAACGGGTTTCCCTGTTGAACAAGACGTAATGAATGAATCAAGTTTAGTTTTTAGCTTTCCTATAAAATCACCTAAAGACAGTATTAAAGTTAATGATATCAACGCATTACAACAACTTAGATTATGGAAAAAATACCAAGACCATTGGTGTGAACATAAACCAAGCATTACTGTCTATTATACGGACGATGAATTTTTTGAGGTATGCCAATGGTTATGGACTAACTTTGATATGGTTAGTGGTATTAGTTTACTTCCTTATAGTGACCACGTATATCAACAAGCACCTTATGAAAACATTAATGAAGAAAAATTTAATGAGTTAAAAGAGGCAATGCCTACCGATATAAACTGGAAGGACCTAAATAATTTTGAACAAGAAGACAATACAACAGGTTCTCAGGAGTTAGCTTGTGTGGGCGGTGCATGTGAAGTTGTATAAAATATTAATACCCACCATATAAGAGGACTATTATGTCTAAGAACAAACAAATAGAAAGCTTACCCGTTAATGTTATGCAACTTATCGAAAGTCTTGACTTGGTTTTTCCAGAACAGTCTGCTATTTTGCAGTGGACCGATAGAGAAGTTTGGTTTAAAGCTGGTCAAAGGTCAGTTGTGCGTTGGTTATTAGAGTTAAAAAGACGGGAAGAAGACCCTAACTCAGAGGATTAATAAAATGTGTGGACCAACACTACAAGCTGCTTTAATTATGGCAGGAACAACCGCAGCATCTGCGGGCTATCAAGCAAGCCAAAATAGAAAAGCAGAGCGAAGAGCTAGAATGGAGCGAGAAGAAGCGCGTAAAAGCGAGGCTGCTCAACTGAACGCTCAAAAAGGAAACCAGTTAAACGAGGCTTCACCTTTATTAATTAAAAGTGCTGGTCAATCCGCTAACAGGGGATTAGACAAACTTAAAGTATCTGGAAGAACCCCTAGTGGTTATAGCTCTTTAGGAATGGGTGGTAACAGCAACACTGGACTAAACATCGCATAGGATATAAGTTATGTTAGAAGAAACTTCCTGCGCCAATCGTTACAATAAACTTGCAGCTGACAGGGAGATTTATCTTGATAGAGCTAGAGAGTGTGCTGAATTAACACTGCCAGCTTTGATAACTCCTGAAGGGTTTAGTGCATCCACTGATTTGTATCAGCCTTTTCAAAGCATTGGAGCTAGGGGTGTAAATAATTTAGCCTCTAAACTAATGTTATTATTACTGCCACCTAATTCACCTTTCTTTCGTCTTGCAATGGACACTAAAACTAAGCAAGAACTAGATGGCGACGGACAGCTTAGAGCTGAAATAGAACAGGGATTAGCGGGCATTGAGCGTGAGGTAATGGGCGAAATAGAAAGCCGAGCTTTGCGTGTTAATGTTTTTGAAGCATTAAAACACCTTATAGTTAGTGGTAATGTGTTAATACATCTACCAAAAAAAGGTGGCTTACGTGTATATCCTATGTCTAGTTTCGTTATAAAACGTGACCCTTCAGGTGCTTTGCTTGAAGCAATAGTTGAAGAGTCTGTATCACCTAAAGCATTGCCAGAAGGCATTGACAGTATTGATTATACAAGTGATAAAGATTTAAAAGTTTACACAAAAATTTATAGAGAGAACTCTGATTTTTATAGTGTCTACCAAGAAGTTGAGGGACAGATAATCCCAGGCTCTGAGGGGCGTTACAAAAAAGACTTAATACCTTGGATAGCACTAAGAATGGTACACCTTGACGGTGAAGACTATGGTCGCTCTTTCGTGGAAGAGTATCTTGGAGACTTAAAATCCCTTGAGGGATTGATGGAAGCATTAGTTAGCTCCGCAGCTGCTAGTGCTAAGTTGGTATTTATGGTGCGCCCTAATGCCAGCGTCCGAAGAACTGACCTAGCTAAATCACAAAACGGTGATGTCATCTTAGGTGACCCTAATGATGTCAAAGTTCTACAAACAGAAAAGTATCCTGATATGCGAGTTGTACTAGAAACCGTGCAGCGCATTGAAGATAGACTTTCTTATGCGTTTCTTTTAAACACAGCAATTCAGCGCAATGCTGATAGAGTCACTGCTGAAGAGATACGTTTTATGGCTCAAGAATTAGAAGCTGCCCTTGGTGGTGTCTATTCAATACTGAGTCAAGAAATGCAGCTACCTATAGTCAATATATTGATGAATAGAATGTCTGCTAGTAAGAAGATTCCTAAGCTGCCAAAAGGCACTGTTACGCCAGTGATTGTTACAGGTGTAGAAGCTTTAGGCCGTGGGAATGATTTAAATAAACTACGCACTTATATCCAAGACCTAGTACAATTAGCTCAGGCAAACCCTGAGACATTGCAGCGTATTGATTTCGGTGACCTTGTTGCACGACTCGCGACAGGACATGGTATTGATACAGTAGGTCTGATTAAGACTGAACAACAACTACAATCTGAGATGCAAGCACAGCAAGAAGCTCAACAGCAACAGATGGTGCAAGAAGCACTTAAAGACTCTGCCCCTGGAGCTATTAGAGAAGCTGTAAAAGCTAATCAGTCACAACAGGTACAATAAATAATGGCAAAAAAACCCAATATGACTTTGAAAAAAGATAACCCAAAGGTTACTTCAGTTAAGAAAAAATCTACAACTGAATACCCTTCGTGGCCTGGAGTTCAAACAGCTGAATTAGGTGTTAAGTATATTAACTCTAAAGGCAATATTATTCAGCGGGGTAAATAACCAATGGTTGAACAAGTACAGGTAGAAGGAAATGTCACAGGTAGTGAAGCACCAACTGAAGAAGCTACAGAAAATCGCCCTGAATGGTTACCAGAAAAGTTTAAGTCTCCTGAAGACCTTGCTAAAGGCTATAGTGAATTGGAAAAACAATTTACTCAGTCAAGGCAAGAGGCATCTGCAACTAAAGAAGAGACAGCTGAAGAAGAAACTAATTCTGATGCTAGAGAAACTGTAGAAAAGGCAGGCTTAGATTTTGATTCTATGCAACAAGAGTTTGCTGAAAAAGGTAACTTATCAGCAGAAACTTACAGTGAATTAGAATCTAAAGGTATACCAAAAGAAATGGTGGATGCTTATGTAGAAGGTCAACAGGCCAAAGCTGACGCTTACACCAATGAACTATATGAGTTTGCTGGCGGTGAAGAGCCTTATAAAGAAATGTCTCAATGGGCTTCTGAAAATTTAACCAACTCAGAGATTGATGCTTTTAATGATTCAATCAGTTCTGGTAACCAATCTCAGGCAAGACTAGCTATTGATGGAATAATAAGTCGCTATAGAGCTAATGGTGGTGCAGAGCCTACACTTGTAGGTGGCAAAGCCTCTTCCTCTGTAGATATTTATAATAGTTGGGCGCAAGTTACCAAAGATATGGCAACACCTGATTATAAGAAAGACCCTGCTTTTAGGGATGCTGTCCAAAAGAAGCTCTCAAGAAGCAACATTTAACCAGCCTATCTAGGCTGTTAACAAAATTCTATTATCCCCAAAAAAACAGTAAGGCTCTCTGAGGAGAACACCCCTACCAATAAAGTAAGGCTCTCTGGAGGAGAACACCCCTACCAATAAAGTAAGGATTAGCGAATTAAAATAAACTTAATTTACTAAATCAAACTAAAGGAATATCATAATGTCGAATGCGACTATATCCGACCTTGGTAAGGTAAACAACACAGGAACTGCTGACGCTCTTTTTCTTAAGCAGTTTAGTGGTGAAGTCCTTACATCGTTTGAGCAAGCTACAGTTACCGCTGACAAGCATATGATTCGTACTATTGCTAACGGTAAATCAGCACAGTTCCCTGTTATGGGGCGTTCTAGCGCAAGCTATCACACGCCTGGTAACGAGATTACTGGTACTGCTCTAAATCACGCAGAAAAAGTTATTACTATTAATGACCTTCTTATCTCTAACCACTTCATTGCTAACATTTCTGAAGCGAAAAACCATTACGATGTTCGTAGTGTTTATTCTACTGAAATGGGTCGTGCGCTTGCTTTCCAAATGGATAAGCACGTACTTCAAACAATGGTTCAAGCTGCTGCTGCATCTGCTAACGTAGGTGATACAAGTTACGCAGCTGGCACAATTATTACTGATGCAGACTCAAATACAAATGCCGATTCATTAATTGGTTCTATCTTTGATGCTGCTGAAGCTTTAGATGATGCCTATGTACCTGCTGAAGGCCGTTTCTGCTTCTTGAAGCCTGAGCAGTATTACTTACTTGCTAATGCTACAAACGCAGTAAACTTAGACTTTAGCGGTAGTGGTTCTATTGCTGATGGTTCAGTAACACAAGTTGCTGGTATTAACCTTATCAAAACTCCACATCTACCAACCAGTAATATAACTGGTACGGGTACTGATGCTGGTGGTGCAGGTGGCGCACAAGTTGTTAACGCTTCTAACACTACCGCTATTATTGCTCATACCTCTGCTGTAGGTACTGTGAAGCTAATGGACTTGGCTGTTGAGTCAGAATATGACATACGCAGACAAGGTACTTTAATGGTTGCTAAGTACGCAATGGGCCACGGTGTCCTACGTCCTGAAGCTGCCGTTCAAGTCCAAACAGCTTAAACCTCATAGCGGGAGTCCTTCATTGGGCTTCCGCTTTTTTTTATTTAAAAAGGAATTCTCGTGGCTATAATTACACCTACGTCAGAACTAGAAGCTGTAAATGTGATGTTATCAGCCATTGGCGAAGCGCCTGTATCTAGTTTAGATGACCCTTCTTTAGTTGATGCTGCATTAGCTCAGTCCATACTTGGAGAGACTTCTGTAGAGATTCAGACTAGAGGTCTTCACTCAAACACAGAAATAAATTACCCACTTGTGCCTACAGTTGATGGTGAAATTTTAGTGCCTTCCAACTGCGCTAGAATAGACACAACAGATTTATCTAGGGATATTGATGTTACACAGCGGGGTAACAAGTTATATGACCGTGGAGAAAGAAGTTACACATCTTTTACAGAAAAAATATTTGTAGATATGGTTTTATTGTTTAGTTTTGAAGAATTACCACAGCACGTAAAACGATATATTACTGTTAAAGCTGCAAGACGTTTTCAAGCTCGTCTTGTAGGTTCAGACCTTTTAGCTTCTTTTACTGCTTTAGACGAGCAAGAAGCACTAATAGAATTTGAAAGAGGCGAAGCTATAAATGAAGATAGCAATATTCTTACTGATAGCTTTGACACTTTTAAAATTATTTCCAGAGGTTCATCTCGAAGAACAATAAGGTAATGAGTTATGCCACTTGTAAGCGCCAGTATCCCCAACTTATTAAATGGGGTTAGTCAGCAGCCTTCATCGTTAAGGCAAATCACGCAGGGAGAAACTCAAACTAATGCGTTATCGTCAGTGATTGACGGGCTAATAAAAAGACCCCCAACAGAACACGTTGCAAAATTAATTAGCAGTTTTGGAGCAGGAACTACCGAAGCAGCCGTTCACTTAATAGACCGTGGTGAAAACAATAAACATATTGTAGTTATCACAGCAAGCGCAAGCGCGTCAAATTTATCAGTATTTGATATAAACGGTACTTTAATAAGTAATAGCACTAATGATGCTTATTTATATTGCACTGAACCATCTAAAGAATTAAAGTTTTTAACTGTTGCTGATTTTACTTTTATTGTTAACACAACAAAGACTACAGCAATGAATGCTGCCACAGTAGCAGGCTCTTTAATAACTAGCGAAAAATATCAAGGGTTTGAAGATTTACCTGTAGAAACTTCTACACACCATGTCGGTGACGGTACTACTACAAGATTTCCTGTAAGTTTTCGTTTTCACGACTCCGCTGATTTAACAGTAAAGAAAAGCGGTTTGACAATGACTTTAGATAGTGGATACTTTTTAGAGGACGATAATAAAACGATTAGATTTGCTGTTGCTCCTTTAAATAATGCCGCTGTAGTGTTTTCTTTAGACCCTACTGTAGGTGATATTTTTGAAGTTATAGGTGATTCTAATAATGCGTTTGATAGTTATTACGTTAAGTCAGTAGCTAAAAGTGCTTACGAAGAGACAGCAAAGCCAGGCATAACTTATCAATTAAATGCTAGTACAATGCCACATACTTTAGTTCCAAACGCTTCTTCAAGCCCCACGGCTTTTACATTAAGTGCAAGTACGTGGATAGAAAGAGAAGTAGGGGATTTAACTTCTGCTGCTAATCCGTCTTTTATTGGAAAAAGCATAAGTAATTTGTTTTTCTATAAAAATCGTTTAGGTTTCTTAAGCGAAGAGAATGTCATCTTTAGTGGTGCTGGAGATTATTTTAGATTCTTTCCTAAAACAGTAACTACCGTATTGGATGATGGGCCTATTGACGTAACAGCAACGCATACTAAAACTTCTCTTTTAAATCATGCAATACCCTTTAATGAATCGCTTACTTTGTTTTCTAATCAATCACAATTCAAAATAGAAAACTCTGGTAACTTAACGCCAAAAACAATTTCAATAATACCTAGCACTGAGTTTGAAAATGACTCTAATGTTGCTCCTGTAGGCGCAGGTAACTTTTTATACTTTGCATCTAAAAAAGGTGATTTCTCTAGTTTACGAGAATATTATATTGAAGCAGATACAATTATGTCGGATGCGTTAGAAGTAACAGCGCATGTTCCTAAATATGTGCCTACTAACTTAATTAAATTAGCTACTTCTAGTAACGAAGATATTTTAGTAGCACTTTCTTCTAATGCAAGAAATAAACTTTATGTTTACAAATGGTTTACTGACGGTGCTAAAAAACTCCAGTCTAGTTGGTCTACATGGGAATTTACTAGCGATACGTTTATATTTGATGTTGATATTGTTGAAAACACAGTCTACTTAGTTTTAAAACGTGACAGTGAATTGTTTTTAGAAAAAATGGATTTGCAATACTTAGATGATACTGGTTTAGATTTTTGTGTAAGAGCTGACCGTAAAACATCTTTAACAGGAAGTTACAATGCTGGAACTAACATAACAACATGGACACTGCCTTATGCTTATACGGGCGCTGTAAATGTTGTCAAATCAGGTTCATGGACTGCACGCAAAGGTGCAAACATAACTAGCACTAGGCCCACTACTACCACAGTAGCTGCAACAGGTGACTTTAGTTCACAAGCAGTTCTTATTGGAGTGCCTTATATAATGACTTACGAGTTTTCTACTCAGCATGTCAAAGAAAAAGGCAGCACACAATCTATACTATCTGGTAGGTTGCAATTAAGGACCATGCGTATTAACTATGAAAATACTGGTTATTTTAGGGTTGATGTTACTCCAGAAGCCAGAACTACTTATAATTACGAATTTACAGGTGTAGTATTAAACCAAGCAGGTTCTACTATAGGTGATGTTATCCTAGACGATGGTACTTTTAGATTTCCTATTCAATCTAGGAATGACCGAGTATCCATCAAAATAGTTTCTGACAGTTACTTACCTTGCGCTATTCAAAATGCAGAATGGGAAGGTTTCTACATGATAAGGTCCAAAAGGATATAATGTTAAAATTAATTAAAGCTGTTGAGCGTGATGCTATTAATTTAGCACCTCGTTTAAGAGCTATTGATGTACTAGAAGTAAAGGCTGTTGGAAGTACTCCTAAAAAAAGTTTACTAAAAAGCTTTAGTCTACCTAACACAAAAGTGTTTTCAGGAATAGACCTTAAAACAAATGAAGTGGTGTTAATGTATGGTGTGTGTGACTCTATAGATGACCCTAACACAGGTGTTATATGGATGTTAGCTTCCCCTTCTATACATAAACACAAAAAAGATGTATACAAATTATCTAAACCAACTATAGATGATTTATCTAAACCTTATAAAACTGTTTACAATTTTGTTCATAAGGATAACAAAACCAGCATTAGATGGCTAGAGTGGGCAGGTTTTACAGTAGATAAGTCTAAGGTTTTTGACCAAGGCGGGGAAGATTTTTATTTATTATTTAAGGAATCATAAAGATGTGTTCACCCGATGCAAGAGAGAATATACAACAAAGTTTAAAAGATAACGCAAGCTTTGGGATGGCAGGCGCTCAGTTTGGGTCATCACTACTTGCACAAAAAGGCCAGGCTGATTTACAAGAAGCTGCTAACGAAGCAGCAAAAGAATCGGCAAAAGAAGCACAGCAAGTTAATAACAGCATTCTTTTACGCAGAAGACAGGAAGAAGCTGATGCGTTTGCTCAAACTAATTTTGATAGGCAAAGAAGAGCTATGGAACTCCAAGCTCAAGCTAATGTTTCTGCTGGTGAGGCAGGTGTATCGGGAATATCTGTAGATAGAATCACTAGAGACATCGAAAGACAGTCTGGTGAAGTAGCACAAAGAACCAGAAGGTCTTTTGAAAATAGACTAGCAGCTCTTGACGACCAACAAACTAAGTCTATTAGTGCAATGCGGGCAAGGATGGCAAATTTACCCCCTATTGTTCAGCCTAACTTATTGGCGACAGCAATGAACGCAACCGCAGGGCTTATAGAAAGTGGTGCTATTGACGACCTTATGAAAAGACAAAGAGAATATAATTCCGAAAAATCATCAACACCATTATCGACTGGGATTAACATTTCAAAAGTAGCACTATCATCAGAAAAAAACGCTTAATCAAAAAAAATACAAATAGGAAAAAGTATAATGGCTAGAAAACCTACAGATAACTTGCAGGGCTATGGTCAAACCAGCACACCCTCTGCTACTCCTATAGACACATTCATAGGCGCACCTAGAATACCTCAAGTTACCCCTGCTACACAGCTTGCTGATGCACTAGGAACTTTAAGTAGTTCTGTTGCTAAAGAAAAAAGCAGGAAAAAAGTAGAGCGCCAAGAGCTTGAAGCAAAAAAAGCTGAAGGATATGCAGCACGTTTTCAAGGGGAACAAGGAGAGTTTATAGACGCTGTAAGGCTAGGAAAGATTTATGCTGACCTTTCAGAGTCCTCGGTTGCAAACATTGTCCAGAACAAATACTTTAACGAATATTATTATTCTACTTTAGCAGAACTTAATGCGCTAGACGATGACATTAAAGTTGATGTAGTAGCCCTAGAAAAAATATTTGATGACAAAATTTCTACAATTAATGAAGCCACTGCAGGTATGGACTTTGTTAATGCAGGGGCTGTTACAGGGGCTAGGAACGCTATCACCGAGATAAGAAAGAGACACGCTGAGTTCCGTGATACAAGAACCAGAGATTTACATAAAGAAAACACAGAAGCTAATGTTTACCGAATACTTAGTAATGCTGCAGACACGGATGAAGGGATGGTGGCTGCTGTAAAGTCATTTAGTGATTTGTATCAAAAAAACTTTAAAACCTCTCCGTTAACAAAGGAACAAGATGAACAGCTGCTAGTAGATGCTGCTATTTCCTTCCAAAAGGAAAATCCCCAATTTGATTCAACTTTTTTAATAGAAAGTATTCCAGCCTTAATGACCGACGTGACTATGAAAAAGTTGGTGGAAGCTGTCCCCATTATAGGTGAAAAAAGCTTAAAACAAAAGGAGCAAGCAAACAGACAAAGGGAGTTATCATTACAAGATTACCAGATAACTAAGTCGGCTGAATGGAGTAATCTTATGATACAAAATCCAGAAGAGGGACGTAAGACACTTGAAAAGATTTTACACACACCACTACCAGAAGACGCTACTCTTTTAGAAAAAAGACAATATAGTTGGCAAATAACATACATTCCAAATATTTTAGACAAAAAGTATGTATCAGGAGGTGACAGTCAAGTAGAATTTAGTCGGTTCAAAACCAGTTTTAGTACGGCTGCTTATACAGGCAATTTTGAAGGCTTTTTTCCACATACAGGCCTTACCCTTAAAGATGGACAATTACCTACTATTGATGAGATAGCTTTAGAGCTTAGAGCCAATCCATATCTTAATCAAGAAGATACAGAAAACGCAATAAATAGTATTGGCACAGTGCTTGAAAGGTATTCCAATTACAATGAAGGCTCATTAAAAGATTATGCAATTAATCGATTTAAAGGCACACTTTCAAATGATGAGAAAAGTTTATTAAAATCCCGAGGAATACTAAATCCTCTAGAGGAAGTTGCAGAGGCTTATGCAAGCTCTTTTAAATTTTATCTTGATGAATTTGTAGAAGACTCTGGCAATATGCCTTTACTTCAGGAATTTGACCGTGCTGATGGCATCAGAACAAAAGCTTTAAATGAAGCTACATCAACTATGGAACAAATAAAACAGTTAGCTGTGGCCGCGGATGACGTTCAAACCATTGAACAATTAATCGATGATATTCAACTGCAAGTAGGCGACACCGTAGAATCAACAGATGCAGATGGAAACATAGCTACTTTTAGATACAACGGTGGCGGTGAGGGTGATAACAACAATTATACGCTAATATCTAGCGATAGTGATACTGATACAGGTTCACTTGAAGAAGAAGAAACGGATGTTGACCCTAAATATGCAGTTACCAAACCAGCAGAACAAAATGCTCAAAGGTTTGTTAGCGGTGTGCAAGGTGCAAATAGGGCGCGAATTCTAGAACGACAAGAAGAGGCAATAGAAAAAATATTTGATGAAGAAACAGCTACCTTAAATTTAGGCGATGATATGCTTTCTACTTTAAATAGTTTAGTAAAAAGACGCTATGAAAGGCGAGCTAGGCTGCCAAGAAAAAATAAAGGTCCTAAAATAACTGAAGATACAATTATAGATTTAGTTCTTGACGCGCTAGAAATCGCAGGGCTTGAAAACTTTAGCTACGGTGGCGCTGACACAGCAGATACAGCAGGTGAGATTGCTGTTAAGAAACTTGTTGATTCCTTAATGCAACAGTATGGGACAGATTAAGTTATGGGTACTATTAGTGATGGCATAATAAGAAGAAGGCGCTCTCAAAATAGAGGGAGTATTGCACAGGGGATAATAAGAAGACGGGGTCTACCTCAAAATACATCTTTTAATGCTGTTTTCCAAGATTCTGATGAAACACTATATGACTCAGATTTAAGAAATGATGTTAATTTTCAAAAAGCATCAGAAGTTATTTACAACATGAATAAAAGTGTAGATGCTGAGCGTTTAGAATCACCAGAAGATTACGCTAAGTATGGTATCGAGACAATGGGTTGGTTTAACTGGAATCTTGGTAAAATGACTTTAGATGCTAACCGTATCTCTGGTGCTACTGAGGAACAGAAAAAAGCTTTTCTTTACATGATGGAAGCTTATGACGAATTAGGCTTATCTTGGAATGGGACTAAGCGCCTTTTCAAAGGTATTTTATTAGACCCTACTACTTATGTTGGTTTAACTACATTTGGAATTGGACTAGCAGGTAAGGAGGCTACTAAACAAGTAGGAAAAGAAAGTTTTAAAGAATTGTTAAAAACATCTACAAGAGCAGGCGTTATTGCGTCAGTAGAATCTGGTGTATACACCTCAGTAGATGATATTAACAGGCAAGTGGTAGAAACCTCTGTGTCTGGAGAGGGAATAAACTTAGGTAGGGTTGCTAAATCAGCAGCAATAGGAGCAACTGTAGGGTTTGGTTTAGGAACTGGTATTGCCGCAGCATATAAAAAAGTAACAAATATTAGAAATAAAAATACTAAAGAAATAGCTAAAGAAGTTAATGAGCAAGAAATTGCTGATAAATTACCAACCATTGATGAAGGAAGACCAAAACAAACTGCACAAGAAACTCCTATAGATTTAATTAGAAGGGATTTTGATAGTGTAATACAGGCTATTAAGCGTACAGTCCCAACAGGTAAGACTGCATCTTTACGGCCTGACGGAACACAAGATTTAGATGACCTTGTACAATCTGTACAGCCAGTAAAAAAATTACTTATTAGAGCTGCTGGTGCTGTAGATGGTGTACGTACAAGAAACCCAGAAGACCTTGCTACTTATTTTGAGCAAATTGCAAAAACTGATGGTGAAGCGCAGTATCTTGAAGTAGCTACTACCCAAGCTGTTTCTGCATTAAAAGTTAAAGTTTATAACTTAAGACTTAAACAAAAACAACTAAACGGTGATGAAGCTGACGATATTGGTAAACAGATTGACACTATAGAATCTGTGATTGCACCTTTAGATGAAGTTGATAAAGCAATGTCCACAGTTACAGGGAGGCGTTTACGCTCAAGACAAGCAAGCCTTAACACAGGAAAACTACGCGGAGAAACCATAACAGGTCTTGAGGCTAAGGGGATGACTCGCGTAGAAGCTGAACGCCATTGGGAAGCTATTATAGAAGAGAAACTTATGAAAAAAGAGTTTCGTAATTTGTCTCTTGATTTTGATAACAAAATAGAAGAAGCAAGAAAAAGTGGAGACATTGAAAGCTTTTTAAAATTAAAACATGAAAAGAAAATAAAAGTAGATGAATTAAAAGAACAGACTTTAAAAGAAGAAGGCTCTTCTATTTATAGAGCAATTAATAAACCTGTAAAACTTTTAAATGAAGTTATGATTAGTTTTGTGTTTTCACCTGCTACTATAATTGTAAACCTTGTACCCTCCCTTGTTAAAACTTTATACAAACCTTTACTTAACAATTTAGTTCAAGAAGGTTTATCAGCTACATCAAGAAAAAAAATAGCAGCAGAATATTCCTCAATGACATCTATGATTCCTAGCGCAGCTAAGATGGCTAAAGCTGCATGGCGTTACGAAAAGTCTATACTTACAGGCGACTCTGCTAGGTTCTTAGAAGATTATACTGTCATTCCTAAAAAATTCGGTGGTGGAGTGTTACGTTTTTTCCCTAGAGCTTTGCTTGCTACCGATGCGTTTTTTGAAAGCATCCATTATAGAGCTTACACAGTAGGTAACGCTACTGGTAAAGCTATGGAAGACGGTGTAGCTAAAGGTTTAAAAGGTAAGAAACTTGATGCTTTTGTTAAAAATGAAACTCAAAAATCTTTAGATAAAGCTTATGCCCCTGAAGAAAACGCTATTGAAATTTTAATGCAAGAGGGCATCTCAAGAGGAAAAAGCGGTAAAGAACTAGAAGATTTTATAAACCAGGAATTATTAAACAACACAGATGTTTTTACAAAAGCCACAGACCAAGACGGGCGTGACTATGTGCAAGACATTTTATTTAAAAGGGACTTTTCAGGAAAAAGCACTATTTCTGAATTAGCCAAGGGCTATGAGGGCTTTGTAAACAGAAACCCCGTTATGCGTATTATGGGTCAACTTTTCTTCCGTACACCTGTGCGGGTCTTTGAAGAAGGCATTAGATTAACTCCAGGTGTTAATTTAATTAGCCCGAGTTTTATAAAAGATTTGAGAGGCATTAATGGTCCTATTCGACAAGCTAGAGCGAATGGAGAGGCTTTACTGTCGTATTCAATAGGTGGCTCAATACTATCTATGTATGCTACTGGTAATGTCACAGGTGCAATGGGACAAGATTATAAACAAACTAGACAAGGCGTAAACGCAGGTGGGCAAGAACCTTACACAATTAAATTTAGTGATGGGAGTACTTTTAATTACCGTAACTTTGACCCTTTTTCTACTCCAATAAAAATTATTGTTAATGCTTTGGAGCGTGCAGAAACATTAGCATACAGGGCAGAACAAGGAGAAGCTTTAGATAAGACTGCAATGGATAAAGTACAAGCTAGTGTGTCTATAGCTATCGGCTCAATAGCTCAATCAATAAGAGATGCTAACTTAGCTTCTGGTGTAGATGCTGTAGCTGATTTTTGGGCTGACTTACAAGATGAAGAAGGCTCTGACCAGTTAATAAAATTTGTAGGAAAAAAGGTGCAATTATTTTTACCTAACACCTATTATAAATATCAATTACAAGATAATCCTTTTTTAAGCGACCCTGTTACTTTAGAACAGTTTTGGAGACAGCGTATTAATCCTGCTGACCCTCTTGTTCCTAAACGCTACACGGCACTAGGTAGACCAGTGACGCTTGCAAATCCACCTGCCGTTATGTATTACTTTAATACAGCAACGGTTGAAGAAAGAAAAAGAGGTAAACCGCAAAAAGAGCTAGAAGTCGAACAATTTTTATACGAGTTAGCACAAGTAGGTGATACACATTTTACTGCTCCTTATAAATATAAAAAGTATATGGGCGATATAGACCTTAGAACACAAGTAACTAAAGATGGAAAAGAATCATATTATGACAGATGGATGCGTTATACCTTTGAGTCAGGCCTTATTGAAGTTCTTTATAATTTAAAATCCTTACCTATGGGTACTGCTTCAAACCCTGGAATTGCTGAAATAGAGGCGAGAAAAACTATTAATTCGTTTAGAAAAAATGCGTTTTTAAAGCTGCTTTCTGAAGAGACTTTTATACAAAAAAAATATCAATCTCTTCTTCTAAACAAACTTTTAGATACATCAGGACAGCGTTCAATAGAAAACATACCACAAAACATAACAGGAACTAGATAATCATGTCTTATGCACTAACTAGACTTACTGGTGACGGTAGCACCACTACATTTACTATCGGCTTTACCTACAGGGACGAGGCAGATATAATAGTTAAGGTAGATGGAGTAACTAAAACCATTACTACTGACTATACTGTTGCGGCAGGTGGTACACAAATTACATTTACATCGCCACCAGCAGATACAACTGCAATTCTTTTTCAAAGAAGCACTAGTCAAACTACAAGATTAGTAGATTATACAGCAGGGGCTGTATTCAAAGAGTCAGACCTTGATACTGACAGTATACAAAGTTTTAATATGTCTCAGGAAGCTATAGACATAGCTAACGAATCAATGGTAGTTGACTCATCTAATAGATTTGATGCACTCAACAAACGTATAATAAAAGTTGCTGACCCTGTAGATAACACAGATGCTGTTAACAAGCAGTTTATATCTACTAATTTACCTAATATTACCACAGTAGCGGGTATATCCAGTGATGTTACAACTGTAGCTGGAATCTCTAGTAATGTTACAGCTGTTGCTGGGGATGCTACAGATATTGGTACAGTAGCAGGTATCTCTAGTAATGTCACGACTGTGGCTGGAATATCCAGTGATGTTACAGCTGTTGCCGCAGATGCTACAGATATTGGTACAGTAGCTACTAATATATCTGATGTTCAATCAGCTGCAAACTTACTTGCTGCTACAGTATCAACAGGTTCTCCAGGCACTGACGTTACTTACAATGGAGCTACAGGTGTACTAACAGTACCTAGAGGTGCTACTGGTGCAACAGGAGCAACAGGACCTACAGGTTCTACAGGGCCAGCAGGACCTACGGGCGCTACTGGAGCTACAGGACCTACTGGAGCTACAGGGGCTGATTCAACGGTTGCAGGACCTACAGGTCCAGCTGGACCGACAGGACCTACTGGAGCTACAGGGCCTGCTGGTCCAACAGGTGCAGCAGGTGCTGATGGTGCTGATGGAGCGACTGGTGCAACTGGTCCTACAGGTGCTACAGGGCCAACTGGAGCTACAGGTCCAACAGGCGCTACTGGGCCTGCGGGCGCGGATGGTGTTACGCAAGATGTTTCAGGTAAAGCTAATTTAGAAGGCGGTGTTGTTTTCAACGACAGTAGTGCTGACGTAGATTTCAGAGTTGAATCTAACGGCAATGCTAACATGTTAGTTGTTGATGGTGGAAATGATAGGGTTGGAGTCGGCACAAATACTCCTGCTGTTGAATTTGAAGTTGACGGTGGAGCATCTAATCAACCTGCTCTTATTACATCTTCAGATGCAACTTGTAAGCTAGGACTACGAGATGACTCAACAAGTAATACTTACTCCGTTACTGTAGGCGCAGTAGGCGATAATTTAGCATTTACGTCTGGCTCTGGTGGTAGTGAAGGTATGCGTTTAACAAGCGCTTCAAAACTTTTAATAGCCACTACTTCAGATTCAACATCTACCACCAGTTTATTTGTGGATGGTACTATTGCACACGATGGTCGAGTACTTGCTAATAGCACGGCTGGTAATGGAAGTGCGTCTGTACCAGGTATGCCTGTAGGATTTGATTATGATACTGGGTTTTATAGACCAGCATCCAACACCATAGGTATTACAACAGGTGCAACAGAACGCATGAGAATATCGGCTGATGGCTTGTTAATTGGAAGAACAGACGCTCTTTCTAGTGCTGAGGAACAAGGTTGCGTATTTTTCCCAGAAGGGCTGGCAATACTTGCACGAGATGGTACAGCACCTACGAGTATGATGATATTTGTTAGAAAAACTGACACAACCGCTGCTACGGTTGGTAGCATTCTTGCAACATCTACAGCGACAACTTATAGCACATCTTCAGACTATAGGCTAAAAGAAAATGTTAATTACGATTGGGATGCTACAACAAGACTCAAACAATTAAAACCAGCTAGGTTTAATTTTATATCAGATTCAACTGACACTGTAGTTGATGGGTTCTTAGCACATGAAGTATCCAGTGTAGTTCCCGAAGCTGTAACTGGAGATAAAGATGCAGTTTTTACTGCTGAAGATGAGGCAAATAAATTAGGTAAAGAAGGTCAGCCAAACTATCAAGGTATTGACCAAGGTAAATTAGTACCGTTACTCGTCAAAACCATACAGGAACTTGAGGCGCGTATTACTGCTCTTGAATCTTAGTAAAAACTTAAACAAAAAAGGTAAGTAACATGGCAATAAATTTTACTTGGAATGTATCAAGAGTTGAAACATATCCAACATTAAATGGCAAATCAGATGTTATCGGCAAAGTTCATTGGGAGCTAAAGGGAGTGGATGATTCCAATAATGATGAAAATGGCGACCCTATTGATTGGGGTGAGGCAGGTACAGTGGATTTAGACACTTCTGATTTGTCAAGTTTTACAGATTTTTCAAGTGTTAACTCCTCTCAGGTTCAAGGGTGGGTAGAAGCTGCGTTAACAGCAGATGAAGTAACAAGAATTAAATCAAACATTGAAACGGTAATTAATGAACAAGTTACACCAACAACAGTAATGAAAACCATAGGAACATAAAATGTCTAGTAATTCGTGGCACTTAAATAAAAGCGTACCTTTGACTCTTGTGTTTGCTTTGATGGTACAAGCTATAGCCCTTGTTTGGTTTTTTGCAGAACTAAACAATAACATTAATTCAAATCAAACTTTAGTTAATCAGCACGAAGCTCGTATAAAAAACCTTGAAACGCTCGTGCAAGGTCAAGCAGTTTCTCTAGGAAGGATAGACGAAAACATTAGTCATATTAGAGAGACAGTTGACCGTGTTCTTATGTTAGAAGAGAGGTAATAAATGCCGTGGGTATTTTTATTATTTATCTCTAGTTTTGCTTATGCAGATAACCAACAAGACGGCAGTTTGAACACTTACAACGGTTCAGATAGTAACTACAACTCCAACAATAGTACAGAAGATAAATCTGTAAGTAATACATATAACGGAGCAGGCTCGTCTAGTGAAATGCCTGTTGGTTCAGCAATAACTCCAACTTATATGTCTAATGGTATAGAGACTTGTTTACAAGGTACAGGTGCTTCCATACAAACTGGAGTAATAGGTTGGTCTAAAGGTAAATATAAAGCAGATGAAAATTGTAATAGACGTAGAGATTCAAAAGTATTAAGTGATTTAGGCATGAAGGTTGCGGCAGTAGCTAGAATGTGTGAGTCATTAGAGGTTTGGAAATCAATGTTTGTATCAGGAACTCCATGTCCTATCTTATCTAATGGTAAGCTAGTCGTGGGTAAACGTGCCTTTTTAGTTATGAAAAGACAGCCAGAAACTTATATACCTGACTACGGCCCAAAGACAGCTGTATGGTATAACACAATACTTAATATAGGGGGAGAAATTACAGATGAAGAAGATGATATTACTTCTGTTAGCGCTAAGTTCCGTAGCTCAATCAGATGAATTAGATTCTTTAATAAATTCCGCTAACAATATAGTTGACCAAATTAACAAAGGTATATTGCTTAGTGGAGCTGCTTTAGAATATTCCTATGAAGGAGGTTACTTATCTAACGGTCAGTTGTCAACTTCAGCCCACATAACAAACCAGCAACTAGAAGCATACAATACTGCTTTGATAGCGATGAATAATTTTCAACCTTATGGCAACGTAGAGGATGTTTTACAACTACACGCAGCAGAACAGTTAGAGCTTATGAACAACGCTGTGGATACTTTTACAGATGTAGTTGTCGAGATGATACAGGTAGTAGAAGTTGTTGAAATAGCTTCAGAGGCATCTACGCCTGACGAAAAAGCTGAGGTACAAGAGTTTGTTGCTACAAATCAAGAAGTATTAACTATCTCACAAGAACAAGTAGAAACGTATAATCAATCAGTAGATGACATAGAAATACACGCTAACAATGCCTCAGTATATCTAGGTGTTGCAGCAAATCAAGAAGCTGTAGATTTTCTACAGACAGGAGCAGAAAACAATAATTCTAATGCTAACAATGCTGCTCTTTCATATAATGCAAGTATGCAACGAGTAAGTATGCAATGGGAAGGCACTAACAACGCTACTGCTGTATACGTCAATGGAACTAACTTTGGTTTAGATTTTTATGTATCTGAAGCAGACATATTAACAGCAGGTGAAGAGTCAGAACTATATCTAACTGGACCTACATACTTAGGTTATCAATGTTTTATGTACGGACAGGAGTGTAATTAAGCATGAGCTTAGAAGATACAACATTAACTATAGGCGATACTTCATTCAAAGGTGTTTGGATAGCCATAGTTCTAGGCATAGGAAGCACTATAGGTGGTGGAGTTTGGACGGCCTCTAGCCTTTACTCAAGATTAGAAGCTGTAGAAGATATACAAATTCCAAATATAATTCCTTTAGAAGAAAAAATATTACTTATAGAGCAAGAGCTAGAAGTAAATGATGTAAGTAAATTACAAGGTAAACTAGCAGAGCTAGGCACTAATCTCTTAGTTATTAAAGAACAGCAAACAGGATTGTTAGAAATACAAACTAAAGTTACTGAGTTAGAAAAAGAAATAGAATCTATGAAGTCTACTGTAAAACAAGCAGAACTAATTGCAAAAGACTTAAATGATGTAGATGAAGAAATGAATAAATTAACCAGAGAAATAGAAGACTTGTGGCAAGGTATGGATTACCTTAGTAACCCACTTAAGTGAGGATTTATGTTAGAAAATTTAATTGGCCCAGTTACAGGGTTACTAGATAAATTTATAGAAGACAAAGATAAGAAGAGTGCTTTAGCTTACGAACTATCTACTATGGCTGAACGACACGCCCAGGAACTTGCTAAGGCTCAGATTGATGTAAACAAGCAAGAAGCTGCTCACAAAAGTTTATTTGTTGCTGGGTGGAGGCCTGCTGTAGGCTGGGTATGTGTCTTAGGTATGACCAGTAACTTTATGATAATACCAATGGCTAACTTTGGCCTTGCTTTAGCTGGCTCTACGCTTACTGTACCTATATTAGAACTATCAGAAATGTTGCCTGTGCTTATGGGTATGTTAGGATTAGGTGCAATGAGAACAGTAGAAAAAGCTAAAGGTGTTCAAAGAGAGAAATAAAATATGAAACAAGATGAAAAACTAATAAAATTACACGATGTACTTGCTACTATTCTATTAGAAAAGGTAAAAGACCCTGAAGTTAAATCAGCAGACCTTAATGTTGCTAGGCAATTTTTAAAAGATAACGACATCACAGCTATACCTACTGATGAAAATGCCCTTGCTAAGTTACTTCAGGATTTACCGTTTCAGGAAGAAGATACACTTATGCAATAGGCAAGGCTTGCTACACTATAGAACGGCTCTTAGAAGAGCTTACAGAGGCTCTCAGAGCTATTAATAGAGGAACTTAAATGTCTTTATATCGCAATATGCACATCCGTAAAAAGAAAGGTATTAGTCGTTCAAAGAAAAACAGTACGATTGACCCTAAGACTTATGCGAAGATGAAAGCTAAGAAAGGTGGTTTTGCAGTTAAAAAGAAAAAGAAGAGGAGCAAATAATGCCGTATGGAAAAGGAACTTATGGTTCAAAAGTAGGAAGACCTGCTAAAAAGAAAGCAAAGAAAGTAATGAAGAAAAAACAAAAAAGGAAATAGAATGGCTACCTATCGCGGTAAAAAGGTTACCCTTAACAAACCCTCAAGGGTTTCTAAAGGAGAGCCAGGATACGGTAGAAAGAAGTCTAAAGTTTATGTTAAAGATGGCGCAAAGATTAAGAAAGTAATGTTTGGTGACCCTAAGATGACCATTAAGAAAAATAATAAAGCTAGACGAAAAAGCTTCAGAGCCAGACACAACTGCGATAATCCAGGACCAAAAACAAAAGCTAAGTATTGGAGTTGTAAGGCGTGGTAATTAATGAACAGTTAAAAGACTTTAAAAACTTCTTGTATTTAGCTTGGAAACATTTAACATTACCTAACCCTACGCCTATTCAATATGATATTAGCGATTACCTACAAGATACAAGAGAACGCAGGATAGTAATTGAAGCGTTTCGTGGTGTAGGTAAATCATGGATAACATCTGCCTTTGTCTGCCACCAGCTGTTACTAAACCCCCAAGAAAACATACTGGTGGTGTCAGCATCAAAGACGAGGGCAGATGATTTTTCTACTTTTACACTGCGTCTTATACATGAAATGCCTATTCTGGCACATTTAAAGCCTAAAGATGGGCAGAGAATGTCTAAGATTAGCTTTGATGTAGCCCCTGCAAAAGCCTCGCACGCCCCTTCTGTAAAATCTTTGGGTATTACAGGACAACTTACAGGCTCTCGTGCAGGGATAATCATTGCTGATGACGTAGAATCAGCTAATAACTCCATGACTCAGATGATGCGAGACAAGCTTGCAGAGACTATTAAGGAGTTTGAAGCCGTACTTAAGCCAGGCGGTAGAATTATCTTTCTAGGAACACCTCAGACAGAGATGTCTATCTATAATTTATTAGACGAAAGAGGCTATAAGACACGTATATGGCCTGCCAGATACCCTGATGATAGGCTTAAAACAGCTATGGGGTACAAGTTAGCTGCTGTTATTGCAGATGAAGCAGATAAAGAGAATCAACCTACAGACCCTGATAGGTTTGATAGCGATGACCTATTAGAGCGAGAAGCATCTTATGGTAAATCAGGGTTTGCTTTACAGTTTATGCTGGATGTATCTCTATCAGATGCAGACAAGTACCCTCTAAAGCTCAATGATTTTATTGTTATGTCTGGTCCTAGTAGCTGGTCAGAAGCCCCTGTAAGCGTTCAGTGGGCCTCTGGTAAGGAACAAATAGACTCTGTCAAGCAGTTACCTAATTTAGGCTTAAAGGCAGACTATTGGGCTGCACCTATGAATACCGCCACGGATACAGCTAAGTGGGATGGTTCAGTGATGTCTATTGACCCTGCTGGTAGAGGTAAGGATGAGACTGCATACGCTGTAGTTAAGATGATTAAGGGACAACTGTACCTAACAGCAGCAGGTGGCCTTAAAAATGGTTACTCAGAAGATAGCCTTGAGGTTCTCTGTAGGGTGGCTAAAGAACAGAAGGTTAATAAGGTTGTAGTAGAGAGTAACTTTGGTGACGGCATGTTTACCCAACTGCTAAAACCTGTGTTAACTAGGGTTCACCCTGTCTCTATAGAAGAAGTAAGGCATAATATCTCTAAAGAGAAGAGAATGATAGATACACTAGAGCCTATACTAAATCAACATAGACTAGTTGTAGATGATAAGGTCATATTACAAGATTACCAGTCTGAAGTAGAACTAAAGTATAAACTTTTCTATCAACTTACTAGATTAACCAGGGATAAAGGCTCTCTGATACATGATGATAGACTGGATGCTTTATCTATGGCTGTAGGCTATTGGGTAGAAACACTCGATAGAGATATACAGAAGGCTATGGATGACCATAAGGAAGATATGCTAAGAATAGAGTTAGATAAGTTTATGGAATCTTCTATAGGAAGACCCCAAAAGAGAGATAATTGGATTAATCTTAAGTAATTGATTTATTATAATTATTTAATACCCACCATATAAGGGAGCTAGGGAAAAGATACTATAGATAAAACTTAAGATTACTAATGTAATTAGATTTATTAACTAATAATATAAGATAAATAATAATTAATAACTATAGATGAAACCTAAAGATAACCTAAAGATAACCTAAAGAGTAACTATACATGACTAACGTAACTAAACTTGTGACTAAACTAGAAGGGGAGTTTGTTAGTCTACTGAAAGATGCCGAGTCGTTAGTGCTTATAGGTAAAACTGAAGATGATATTAAGCTGATGACTAACGTATCTAACAGTGAAGCCATTATGATTATCGAAGCAATGAAACTAGAGATGCTTAGTGCCTACCTTGACGATGTACTGGAGTCCCAGAGTTAGCCTAAAAGTTTTGCTAAAAAAATCTGAGGGGTATACGTATATAGTCCTGTCGCCAGAAATCCCCGTATGCCTCCCAGCGCCCCAAAAAATCAAGGGGTAGGGGTGGTATGTCACAAAAAAAGGCACGCCAGCCAGCCGTAAGCGTTGCAACTTGTCACTAGCTAACAGATAAAGTATCTATTATGTATTACTTAACAAAGTATTTTTAAAAAGTATTTTATTGTTTAGCTTTCTTTTTCTTGTGGCCTGTTTTTTTCTTTTGACATTCATGTGTAACTATGTCAGGATGTATTCTTTGAGTAATTAATTGAGGTTATAACAATGAGTGAAGTAAGTGAATACCATGCTTTAACTGTAGATGTCAAAAACGGCAAAACATACTGGAATCAAAGTCAAAAGGATGTAAAAGCTGTACATGCTCATCTTAAAAGATACTGCAACAGGCATTGCCACGTTTTTATTTTCACTAAAAATAATAATGAAGATGGCGACCTTATTTTGAAAGAGCATATCAAGAACTACAACGGCAAAAGGAGCATTTAGAATGAACTCAGCACTTAGAAAACTACGCGATAAACAAAAGAAATACCAAAAGCTTAAACAAATATTATATTTTATAGCACAACTAACAGCGTGCGCATTTGGCGCTGTAATGCTTTATATCTTTATGGTTTTAATCTTAGCGATGCAACCAGTTAACGGGGGATTCTAAAATGAATAACTGGATAACATTAGCAGAATTTGAGATAGCTAACTGTAAAGCTTCTAGTATATTTGACAAATTTTGTAAAGACAAACAAGGATGCGAGTCAGATTGGGTTGAAATAGAAGTAG
>Ga0181393_1000120_pt1 | contig 27001 bp, 18 predicted proteins | sample 16SPOviralmetaG_FD_130122 | JGI IMG/M metagenome (GOLD analysis project Ga0181393, IMG submission 130122) | Marine viral communities from the oligotrophic San Pedro Time Series (SPOT) site, San Pedro Channel, CA, USA - 16 SPOT_SRF_2010-10-21 | ecosystem: Environmental > Aquatic > Marine > Strait...
AATATGTAAGTTTACTGGTGATTTAAAAAGAACAGTACATCTTACTAGATATAAGTTTGATTTAAATAATAAACTAAAAACATAAAAATGCCGTACAATAGTCCAATGAAAAAGAAAGGTTCTGCGTGTATGCAGTTGAAAAACCATAAAGGAAAACCATCAGGATTAATGATGGAAGGTTCTGTAGCTTACCAAGAATCTGCAGCTCAAGAAGTTGTAAACTTAGAAACAAAAAACCCAGTTGCCGACAAAGCTTCAGCTGTGGAAATGTCTCCATATAAAATGGGTCATGAGTCACCAGCTAAAATGGGTCATAAAGATTCTCCAATGCACGACAATCACCCGGGTCATGAAAAAGATGAAAGATCTGGTGCAAACCAATCAATTACAGAAGGTATAGATCTTAGCGAAGCTACTGCTAGTTTGTCTGATATGTATAAAAGAGATGCGAATATGAAAATACCAGCTTTTCCTGAATTTACAACAACATCTTCAGGTCACACTCAAGTAGGCGGTTCGGGTAGCATTGAACCATTTCCAAGCGCAGTGTATATTGGTAAAGGAACTAGTATACCAGGTGTTGGTAGAACTTTTTCAGAAGAAGAGATTTCTGCTGGTAGAAAAAAATATGAAGGATTAAAAGCTAGAAAACAAAAAGCTTTAGATTACCTAGCTGCAAATAAATAAAATGAAAAAACTTTTAAGTCTTTTATCAGGTGGTATAATTAAAGACGTAGGTAATGTAATCGATAAGCTTACAACTACAGATGAAGAAAGATTAGCTGCTAAACAAAAGATTCAAGAGTTACTAGAAAAGGCAGATCAAGATGCACAGACTCAAATCACTGAGCGATGGAAACTTGACATGCAATCAGATTCATTTTTATCTAAGAACATACGCCCGCTAGTGTTAATATATCTTACTGTTATATTTACGGCATTAGCATTTTTCGATGGTAACATTGGTGGGTTTAAAGTGGCTGAAGAATATATCCCAATATTTCAGTCACTATTAATTACAGTATACGGCGCTTATTTTGTAGGCCGTACTTGGGAAAAATCAAAGAAAAGTAAAGAATAATAAAATTAAATCAAATGCAAAAAGTTAATAAAATTGATGATCAAGAATTAAAAACTATTATTGATCAGCAAAAGCAATTAAATGATATATTACTTCAAATAGGAGGTTTAGAAACTCAGAAACATAGTTTACTACATCGTGTCAAAAGTGTAAATGAAGGTATAGAAGAAACTAAAAAAAGTCTAGAAGAAAAGTATGGTACTATTAATATTAATTTAGAAGACGGTACATATACTGAGATCAAAAAAGAAGATGAATAACGTTATAAGAAAAATCAGCATTGGTTCTGATTATAAAAATGATGCTATGCATTATTCTTTAGGTCAAGAGGTATACGGCGGTCATAATATTAATAGTATTTTATTTGATGAGCTAGATAACTCTTACAATATTTACATTAAAAAAAACAACGAGGTAATGCCATGGAAAAAGTTTAATTCTAATATGGCTATATCTGTTGAGTACGATTTGAAGTATTAATGAAAAGCTTATATGACTTTATAGTAAAACCATTAGGTGAAACTTATGATAATGCTATAAACATAAACGACACTAAACTAATATTAAACAACAATGTAGAAAGCTTTAAGTTTGTAAATAACTATGCTGAAGTTATATCTACACCTTTAATGTTGGAAACACCTGTAAATGTTGGTGATATAATATTAGTACATCATAACGTTTTTAGAAGATGGTATGATATGAAGGGTAAACAAAAAAATGGTAGAGCTTTTTTTGTTGATGATCTTTATTTTGTTTCTATAGATCAAGTATATTTATATAAAAACAAAACTGGATTTAAACCTTTTGGAGACAGATGTTTTGTAAAGCCAATTAAAAGTAAAAACGTTTTAGATAACGAAAAAGAACAAAGCCTTGTAGGTATACTAAAAATAGGTAATAGTTCGTTAGAAGCGCTAGGAATAAACCAGGGAGATCTTGTTGGTTTCAAACCAAATAGTGAGTTTGATTTTTTAATAAATAAAGAGCGCTTATATTGTATGAAATTAAATGATATAGTTTTGAAGTATGAACGTAAAGGAGACGAAAAAGAATATAATCCGAGCTGGGCAAAAAGCGGTTGAGGAGCTTATTAAAGTTGCAGAAGAAGCTATCGTAGAATCAAACGATGATCTTGCAGCTGATAGACTTAAGAACGCCGCTGCCACTAAAAAATTAGCGATCTTTGACGCATTTGAAATACTTACTCGTATTGAAGAGGAAAAAGCTATGCTTGAAGGTGACAATCAAGAAACAAAAGCTAAATCATTTAAAGGCTTTGCAGAAGGTAGATCCAAATGAGTTACACGCAAACACTTTACGAAATACTGCCTGATTATATAAGTAAGAAAGTTATTACTAAAAAAAATAGACATAAGCAATGGAAGTATGGCTATGACAAAGATAGTGATGTTATAGTTATTAGTAAGACTGGTCAAATAGGTGAAGTATATAATATACAAAATTTAAAAATAGCTTTACCAAAAGAAAATAACTCTTATGAGTTTGAAAAAAATACTTGGAATAAAATTGATTATCCAAAAGAACTAGACAAAATTAAAAGTGTATTTGAGTGGAATCAAAAGCCAGAGTATTTTAAAGAAAAATATTATGATTACATTGATGGGGAGTTTAAAAGACGCGATGAGGGTTTTTGGTTCATTAATAAAAATAAACCTACTTATATTACTGGCACTCATTACATGTACTTGCAGTGGTCTAAAATTGACGTTGGCGCCGCTGAATTTAGAGAATCAAACAGATTGTTTTTTATATTCTGGGAAGCGTGCAAAGCCGATCAAAGATGTTATGGCATGTGCTATCTCAAAAACAGACGCTCTGGTTTTTCTTTCATGGCATCAGGAGAGCTGGTTAATCAAGCGACAATATCTTCCGATTCACGGTTTGGGATATTGTCCAAATCTGGGTCCGATGCTAAAAAGATGTTCACAGATAAGGTTGTACCAATATCCGTCAATTATCCGTTTTTCTTTAAACCTATACAAGACGGAATGGATCGCCCCAAAACAGAACTTGCGTATAGAGTACCCGCGTCAAAACTTACAAGAAGAAAACTTGATCAAGGCCAAGGGCCGGAGGAACTCGAAGGTCTCGACACAACAATTGACTGGAAAAACACGGGAGACAATTCGTATGACGGGGAGAAATTAAAGCTACTAGCTCACGATGAATCAGGTAAGTGGGAGCGTCCAGATAACATATTAAACAACTGGCGAGTTACAAAAACAACGCTTAGATTAGGTTCTAGAATCGTAGGTAAGTGTATGATGGGCTCAACTTCAAACTCATTAGATAAAGGTGGAGCAAATTTTAAAAAATTATACGAAGATTCAGACGTTACTAAACGAAACCGCAATGGACAGACTAGCTCGGGACTATATTCTTTGTTCATACCTATGGAATGGAACTACGAAGGGTTCATTGATTCTTATGGACACTCTGTATTCGATACACCAGAAGAACCAGTTGAAGGGCCATATGGAGAAGTTATCGACCAAGGTGTTATAGAGCATTGGCAGAATGAAGTTGATGGTCTTAAAAATGATCAAGACGGTTTAAATGAATACTATAGACAGTTTCCTCGCACCGAGCAACACGCATTTAGAGATGAAGCAAAAGAGTCTTTATTTAATCTAAGTAAAATTTACGAACAAATAGATTACAATGAAGATTTAAACAACTCTGGTTATGTAACTAAAGGTTCTTTTAGATGGGCTGGTGGTATAAAAGATACATTAGTGGAGTTTACTCCTAATGATAATGGTAGATTTTTAGTTTCATGGGTTCCGCCATTACATCTACAAAATAAAGTTTTATTAAAAAATAATATTAAGTTTCCTGGCAATGAACACATTGGGGCATTTGGTTGTGACTCTTATGATATATCAGGAACTGTAGATGGTAAAGGATCTAAAGGTTCTTTACACGGACTTACAAAGTTTAGTATGGAAGATGCTCCTGCTAATATGTTTTTTTTAGAATATATAGCTAGACCTCAAACAGCTGAAATGTTTTTTGAAGATGTATTAATGGCATTGCATTTTTATGGTATGCCTATACTAGCAGAAAACAATAAACCTCGATTATTATATTATTTAAAACGTAGAGGTTATAGAAGGTTTTCAATTAATAGACCAGATAAAGTTTACAATAAACTTTCAGTGTCTGAAAAAGAAATAGGTGGTATACCTAACTCAAGCGAAGATATTAAACAAGCACATGCTGCTGCTATAGAATCTTATATAGAAGATTACGTGGGCGCGGGGCAAAATAGATATGGTAATATTTATTTTCAAAGAACACTAGAAGACTGGGCTAAATTTAATATAAATAACAGAACAAAGTATGATGCGTCTATTAGTTCTGGTTTAGCTATAATGGCTTGTAATAAAAATAAATATAAACCAATATATAAAGTTCAAAATCAACCTGTTAATTTATCTTTTGGTAAATATGATAACACTGGTAGTACTTCAAAAATAATAAAATAAATGGTTTATACTAACGTTAATAGTTCCTTTCCAAGCCAGGTAGTACCTGATGTAGAAAAGAATACTTTAGACTACGGATTTCAAGTAGGTAGAGCTATTGAAAACGAATGGTTTAGAGGTGATCGGGGATTAGGAACTGGCGGTCGTTTTGGAAACAACTGGCAAGATTTTCATAGATTAAGATTGTATGCTAGAGGCGAACAGTCTGTAGCTAAATATAAAGATGAATTATCTATCAATGGTGATTTATCTTATTTAAATTTAGACTGGAAACCAGTTGCAGTATTGTCTAAGTTTGTAGATATTGTTGTGAATGGTATGACAGATAAAGGTTATGAAATTAAATCTTTTGCTACAGATCCATATTCATTAAAAGAAAGAACAAACCACGCTAAAGGTATAGCAGAAGATGCATTTGCTGCAGATTTAATACAGCAAGCAAAAAACAATTTTGGTATTGATCTTAAAAAATCAAACATACCTGAAGATCAATTACCACAAAGTAAAGAAGAATTAGAGCTTCACATGCAGCTTAATTATAAACAAGCTGTAGAAATTGCTGAAGAAGAATTAATAAATAACGTATTTGATTACAATAAATACGAAGAAACTAAAAAAAGATTAGCGTATGATTTAACCGTGTTGGGTATATCATGTGTAAAAACTAGTTTTAACTTGGCAAATGGAGTTACAGTAGAATATGTAGATCCAGCTAATTTAGTTTATTCATACACAGAAGATCCAAACTTTGAAGATATTTATTATGTTGGAGAAGTTAAAAGCATTAGTCTAGAAGAGCTTAAAAAAGAATTTCCTTATTTAACCGATACTGAACTAGAAGAAATACAAAAATATCCAGGTGACTCTAATTATACTAGAAACTACTATGGGCAAGATGACACCTATAACAACGTACAAGTTTTGTACTTTGAATATAAAACTTACAATAATCAAGTATTTAAAATAAAAGAAACAGATCAAGGTCTATTAAAAGCTTTAGAAAAGCCAGGTGATTTCAACCCACCTGTAAATGATAACTTTGAAAGAGTACATAGAGCTATTGAAGTTTTATATAGTGGCGCTAAAATACTAGGTCAAGAAAAAATGTTAAGATGGCAACTTGCTGAAAACATGACAAGACCTTACAGTAATCAAACTAAAGTTCAAATGAATTATAGTATATCTGCGCCTCGTATGTATAAAGGACGTATTGAAAGTTTAGTTAGTAAATGTATTAGCTTTGCAGATATGATACAACTTACTCATTTAAAAATACAACAAGTGCTAGCGCGTATGGTGCCAGATGGTGTGTTTGTAGATGTAGACGGTTTGGCTGAAGTGGATTTAGGTAATGGTACAAATTACAATCCTCAAGAAGCTTTAAACATGTACTTTCAAACTGGTAGTATAGTTGGTAGATCTAAGACTATAGACGGCGACATGAACCCGGGTAAAGTACCTATTCAAGAGCTACAATCGTCTTCTGGTATAAACAAAATACAAGCTTTAACTCAAACGTATCAATATTATTTACAAATGATACGCGACGTGACTGGGTTAAACGAAGCTAGAGATGGTAGTCAACCAGCTAAAGACTCACTAGTAGGTTTACAGAAATTAGCTGCAGCTGCGTCTAATACAGCTACAAAACACATATTACAGTCGCTTATGTATCTAACTGTAAGAACTGCTGAAAATATAAGTTTAAGAGCAGCCGATATGTTAGGTTTTCCTTTAACTAAAGAAGCGTTAATGAATAGCATAAGCGTATTTAATACTAATACTTTAGAACAAATGTACAGTTTAAATATGCATGAGTTTGGTATATTTTTAGAGTTAGAACCTGAAGAAGAAGATAAGCAAATGCTTCAGAAAAATATACAAATAGCTTTGCAATCTGGTGGTGTTGATTTAGAAGACATTATAGATATAGAGCAGATATCTAATATTAAGCTAGCTAATCAAATGCTTAAAATAAAACGCAAGCAAAAACAACAAAGAGATCAACAAGCTGCTCAAGCTAATATACAAGCACAGGCTCAAGCTAATGCTCAAGCTGCTGAGCAAGCTGCTTTAGCTGAAATGCAAAAACAACAAGCTCTTACAGAGACTAAACTTCAATTAGAACAAGGTAAGTCACAGTTTGAAATACAACGCATGCAAACTGAAGCTGAAATTAAAAAGCAATTAATGGCTGAAGAGTTTAATTACAATATTCAATTGGCTGAAGCTAAAGTTAGAGTTGAAAAAGAAAAAGAAAAAGAAATAGAAAATCGTAAAGATGAGCGTGCTAGAATAATTGGTACGCAACAATCTGAAATGATATCTCAAAGACAAAATGACGAATTACCAAAAAACTTTGAGTCAGCTGGTAATGATTCACTTGGAGGCTTTGGACTAGAACAGTTTGAACCTCGGTAAAAACTTTTAATTATCTAATTATATTATATTATGGCAGAAGAAAATGCAACCCAAGAGGTTAAAAATGAAGGCGAGTTTTCTTTAAAAGGCAAGAAAACTAAACCTAAAAACTTAGGCAAAACCACAACAGAACCTGTTAAAGTAGATTTATCTAAACTTGAGAAAAAAGAAACTCAAGATAAAAATGTAGTTAAAATAGATTTAACAGAAAAAAAGGAAGAAAATGCCGTTCAAGCACAAGAGACAAATGATAGCAATGTTGTTGTCGAAGAATCAAAAGACAGTAGCAACAGCGAAGGAGTGGTTGAAGAAATACGGGCCACCGAAGAAGAAGTAGAATCTCCTTTAACTTTAATTCAGGAAGATCCTATTGAAACAAAAGTAGAAGAACAAAAACAAGTTGTTGAAGAAACAAAAGAAGTTCAGCAACCAGAAAAACAACTACCTGAAAATATTGAAAAGCTAGTTTCATTTATGGAAGAAACTGGTGGTACAGTCGAAGATTATGTTCGATTAAATGCAGATTACTCCGATGTAGATAACAATACATTGATTAGAGAATATTATAAACAAACTCGTCCACATTTAGACTATGAAGATATAAATCTATTATTAGAAGATTATTCATACGATGAAGAGTTAGACGAAGAAAAAGATATACGCAAAAAGAAAATAGCGTATAAAGAAGAAATTGGAAAAGCTAAAAACTTTTTAGAGGGATTGAAAGATAAATATTACGATGAGATCAAGTTGAGACCAGGCGTAAATCAAGACCAACAAAAAGCTATGGATTTTTTCAATAGATATAACGAAGAGCAAAAAAATGTAAAGCAAATGCACGAAGATTTTGTTAGTCGTACTAAAAGTTTTTTAACTAATGATTTCAAAGGTTTTGATTTCAATGTTGGAGACAAAAAATTTAGATACGGAGTTAAAAATCCAACGCAGATAGCTAATGATCAAGCTGATATTACTAACTTTATCGGGACGTTCCTAGATAAAAAAAATAAAATATCGGATCTTTCAGGTTATCATAAAGCTTTATATGCTGCTAAAAATGCTGATACTATTGCTAATCATTTTTATGAACAAGGAAAAGCTGACGCTGTTAAAGATGTTATGGCTAAGTCTAAAAACATATCGACTGAAACTAGAAAAATATCTTCAGGTGAAGTATTCGTAAATGGATTAAAAGTAAAAGCTGTTAGTGGGCTTGATTCTTCAAAACTTAAAATAAAAACAAGAAGATTTAATAAATAAAAATTTAAAAAATGGCTTTAACACCACAATTTGGAAAGATAATCCCAACTCAAAAGCAAGAAGCTTTACAGTCAAATTATCTACAATGGACAGATGCAGCTGCTGCTGACTTCGTCGATTTCTCTCAACAGTATCTTCCTGAGATCTATGAGCAAGAAGTAGAGCGATATGGCAACAGAACGTTATCTGGCTTTTTACGTATGGTCGGAGCAGAAATGCCTATGACTTCTGATCAAGTTATTTGGTCTGAACAAAACCGACTGCACATTGCGTACGACAACTGTACTATCGGCGGTACTAACTTAACTATTAACGTTAACCCTACTTCAGCTGCGGATATTTTTAACGTAATTTCTCCAAGAGCTACCGTAGTTGTTATGGACGACTTTGGGGCTGAAGTGAAATGTTTAGTTACAGATTCTAATACAGGAACTGGTATTATTACCGTTGCTCCTTATACAGCTACCACCCTTGCTACTGCTGGTCTTGTTGGAAACGTAAAAGTATTTGTTTACGGTTCTGAATTTAGAAAAGGATCAACTACACCTAACTATGACGCTGCTACAAGTACAACTGACGGACTTGTAAGTGTTGAACCTGTATTGCAACAATACTCTAATCTACCTATTATTATTAGAAGCAAATATACAGTTAATGGTTCTGACACAGCTCAGATCGGTTGGGTAGAAGTTGCTACTGAAGATGGTACTTCTGGATATCTATGGTATCTAAAAGCTGAGTCTGAAACAAGACTACGTTTTGAAGATTACTTAGAAATGTCAGTTGTTGAAGGTGAACTTGCTGCTGCTGGTTCGGCTGCGGCTGGTGTTGCTGGAACTAAAGGTACACAAGGTCTTTTTGCTGCTATTCAAGAGCGTGGAAACGTTCAAACTGGATTTACTGCAGCTACAGGTCTTGGTGACTTTGATGATATTCTACGTAACCTAGATACTCAAGGAGCTATTGAAGAGAACATGCTTTTCTTAAACCGTGATACTTCATTGGATTTTGATGACATGCTTTCTTTGATTTCAACTGGAGCTGAAGGCGGTACTGCTTTTGGATTGTTTGAAAATTCAGAAGATATGGCGCTTAATCTTGGTTTCTCAGGATTCCGCAGAGGTTCTTATGATTTCTACAAAACTGACTGGAAATACTTGAACGACGCTTCAACGCGTGGTGGACAGACTGGACCTGCTTCAATTGAAGGAGTTCTTATTCCTGCAGGTACTTCAACAGTGTATGATCAAATCCTAGGTTCAAACATCCGTCGTCCATTCCTTCACGTACGTTACAGAGCTTCTCAAGCTGATGATCGTCGCATGAAGTCTTGGTTGACTGGTTCTGTTGGTGGAGCATTTACAAGTGATCTTGATGCTATGGAAGTTAACTTCCTATCAGAAAGATGTCTTGTTGTGCAAGGCGCTAACAACTTTGTTCTATTCCAAGGAGCATAATTGTTCATAAGGTTATGGGCGCTTCGGCGCCCTACAACCTTTTAATTATTTAATTTTATTATATCACGGCAAAAAAAGCAAAAGCAGAAAAAACCATTGAGGTTGCACCTCAAGAAGTGGAAGTTAACGAACCAGAAGTTGTAGTTGCACCACCAAAAAAAGTAAAAACAAAAAAGTTAGATTCGTGGGAAACTAAGGATAGAACTTACATATTAAGAGGACCTCATACTCCACTTACATTAACTATTCCAGCAAAACATACTCGCAAACACGCGTTATTATTTTTTGATAGTAAAACAAATCAACAAAGAGAATTACGGTATGCTACTAATATGAGTAGCCCATTTGTTGATGAGCAAAAAGGAGAGGTAACTTTAGGTCATATAACTTTTAAAGATGGAATAATAAATGTTCCAAAAGAAAGTATAGGTTTACAAAAACTATTATCTTTGTATCACCCTTTAAAAGATAAAAAATATAAAGAATTTATACCACAGCAAATAGCTGAAGATGAATTAGACGCTTTAGAAATTGAAATCGAAGCGCTCAATTTAGCTAAAGATATTGATATTGATCATGCTGAAGCTGTATTAAGAGTAGAAAAAGGTAATTCAGTAGGTAACATGTCTTCTAAAGAAATTAAAAGAGACTTGCTACTTATGGCTAAAAGAAATCCTGATTTATTTTTAAACTTAGTTAAAGATGATAATATTCAATTGAGAAACTTTGGTATTAACGCTTGTGAAAACAGAATTATATATTTATCTGGTGATCAAAGAACGTTTCATTGGGGATCTAATGATAGAAAATTAATGACAATTCCTTTTGATGAAAATCCTTATTCAGCATTAGCTGCTTGGTTTAAAACTGATGAAGGCGTAGAAGTTTATAAATCTATAGAAAAAAGATTATAAACAAGTGATAATAGTATAGGGCTCGTTCACTCGGGCCTTTATACTCAAAAAAAATATAAATGGCAATAAGCGTAGATACAGTATATAAAACCGTTTTGCTTATACTCAATAAAGAACAAAGAGGATATATAACCCCTGATGAGTTTAATAAAACAGCTACACAAGTTCAACTAGATATATTTGAACAATACTTCGATGATTTAAATCAACAACTACGCGTGCCACAAGCAGACGTTGATTATGCTGATAGGCAAGTTAATATTGATGAAAAAATATCATTTTTTAAAGCTCACGGTGTTTGTACTTACGATGCTGTAAATAAGTTTTGGCAGTTGCCTACAACTGTAAATGGTAGTGTATCAGGGTTTCAAGTTTTATATTCTACACAAGGAACTCCTTTAACTAGTAATCAAGTTTATTTTTACAGACTTGGAACTATAACATACCAACCAAAAACTGGTTATCCAGTAGAGTTGCAAAGACTTCAACGCAACGATTTTTACAATATAGACAAATCACCTCTCACAAGACCAACAGAAGACTTTCCATGCTACTTATATGAAGGTAACAGATTATATGTTAAACCAACTACTATAATAGGCGCTGGTGACATAGAAGCGTCAATACTTAGAAAACCTAAAGATGTAGTTTGGGCTTTTACTACCGGTGGTAGTAATCAATATCTATGGGATTTTACAAACTCTACTAATTTTGAATTAGAACAGTCTGAGCAAGTTAATGTTATACTTAGAATACTACAGTACTCTGGCATAGTTATACGTGATCCACAAATTATACAAGCTGCGTCTGCTGAAATAGCACAAAGCGAAGCAAATAAAAAAAGCTAATAGATGTCATTACTAACAGAAAACAATCGGCAATATTACGAAGGCGCGCAAGGCTTTAGGGGTAATGGAGTTTTAGTAGACTTTACAACTACGTTTAATACCGATTTAATATTTGGTTCAGCATCACCATCTGATGTAGATTATCAAAAAAATAATTTTAAACTATATACTAGCACAACTGGTGTTCCAGGTAGTTGGTCTGAAACTACAACTGGATATTCTGTTAGTGGTAATGTAATTACATTTACAGCTCCACCAGCTATTGGGCTGTATATTGTTGTACAACTTAAAAAATTAGATGGTGGCAACTATGGTGCTACAGCAGCAGATAAAGCGTATGGTAACACTGTTGAAGAAAACTACGGATCATATGCTTACACAAAATTAAATGATGTTGTGAATAATTTTTTAGTTGCTTACGTAGGCGCTGGCAAGCTTATACCAAGTGTAAAAAGAACTGATGTATTATTTCATGCTAAACGAGCTATGCAAGAGTTTAGCTATGATACACTTAAAAGTATAAATTCTCAAGAGTTAACTATACCGCATAGCTTAAGTGTGGTTTTACCTCAAGACTTTGTCAACTACGTAAACATGTACTGGGTTGATAGCCAAGGTGCTCAGCATATAATTATGCCAGCTAATAACTTAACTAGTAATCCATCTGAATTACCTTTACAAAGTTCTAATGGTGTTCCAGTTCAAGATAACTTTAATGAAAATATAGAGACTACTTCTATTATAGAAGAAAGATGGCGAACTAATTTTCTTAAAAATGAAGATCAAGAATTATTAGATAGTGCTATGTATGGTTGGGAGTATTATTATGGCTGGCCTGAGTTTGGTTATGGTCAACTATATGGTATTGATCCTCAATACTCTAATGCTAATGGTTATTTTACAATAAACAATAGAGAAGGAAAAATATCTTTTTCTTCTAACTTAGTAGATAAAATTATTATATTTGAATATATATCCGATGGCTTGTCTACAGATGTAGACACAAGAGTTCCAAAATTAGCTGAAGAATCTATGTATGCTTACATTAGTCATGCTATAATTTCTACTAGAATAAATCAACCTGAATATATAGTTCAAAGATTAAAGCGAGAAGCAAGCGCTAAACTTAGAAACGCTAAAATACGTTTGTCAAATATAAAGTTAAATGAAATAGTTCAAGTTATGCGTGGTAAATCTAAATGGATAAAACACTAAAATTAAATGGCAGAAGTTAAAAATGCTTTTTTAAAGTCTAAGATGAATAAAGACTTAGACTCTAGATTAGTACCAGCTGGAGAATATCGCGACGCTGTAAACGTTCAAATAAACAAATCAGAAGGTGAAGACGTTGGTGCGTTAGAAAATGTTCAAGGAAACAACTTGTTGTTTGACTTTGCTAATGATTTAATTGTGTCTAATGTTTTTTGTATTGGGCATGTTGTGGATAATTTAAATAATATAGTTTATTTATTTTTTACAACAAACGAACTTTCTACTTACGATCCATTAGCTACTAACGCTATATATTCATACAACAACAACAGTTCAACACCATCAACAGCAGCTACATTACTAGTAGGCGGAACTGCTAATGGTAAATTTCTTAATTTTTCTACTCAATCACCTATAACAGGCGTTAATTTAGTAGAAAATCTTTTATTTTTTACTGATAATAGAAATCAACCTAGAAAAATTAACGTAGATAAAGCTTATAATGATTCTACATATTATACAACAGAAGATCAAATATCTATTGCTAAATATAATCCTTATCAGTCAATAGAAGTTTTTAGAGGCAGCGAACAAGCTAATGCTGTTTTCCCTAATAGTGGCGCTCCTTTTACAACTACAGTTGCTAGTGATACAAATAATTCGAAAGTTATACCGGTTGCAAGTGTAGGCACTCTTACACCTGGGTTGGTTGTGCAAGGAACTGGTGTTAAAGAACAAACGGTTATTACAGAAGTAGGTACTACCGATATAACTGTAAATAGAAGTCAAACTTTAACAAGTGGGACAACATTGAGTTTTGTTAGGTTAGAAACTACTATGTACGATGTTGTTAGTTCTACTTTACCTGATGGAACTACAGCTAATCCATATTATGATGTTAATTTTCCAGGAGATCCTAGATTTTTAGAAGATAAATTTGTAAGATTTAGCTATAGATTTAAGTTTGACGATGGTGAATATTCTATATTAGCGCCATTTACACAAGGTTGTTTTATACCTCAACAAGATGGTTGTTTTTTAGAAGGTGACGAAGAGCAAACGTTTGCTAGTACAGTTGTTGGTTTCGCAGAAAACAAAGTAAATAAAATAGATTTATTTATACCACTACCAGACGCTGGTAACAATATAGAAAACTCTTACAAAATAAAAGAGTTAGATATTATTTATAAAGAATCTGATGCTTTAGCTGTTCAAGTTGTTGAAACTTTAATGGTTGATGAAATATCTACTGAATCAGGAGCAAATGATTATTTTGTATATTCTTACGTTTCTACTAAGCCTTACAAAACTTTACCTGAGTCAGAATTAATACGCGTTTATGATAAAGTTCCAGTAAAAGCTTTATCACAAGAAGTTGCTGGTAATAGAGTTATATATGGAAACTTTCAAGATAAACACACCCCTCCTCCTTCTATAAATTATCAGGTTGCAGCTAATCAAAAGTTTGATGTTACTGAAAATAGTTCTTCTTTTGGATCTGTAGAATACCCATCTAGTAATGTTAAAGAAAATAGAAACTATCAAATAGGTGTTGTTCTTTCTGATAAGTTTGGAAGACAATCTACTGTTGTTTTATCTAACAACACAGACGACTCTACTGGAACTGGGTTTGGGGCAGATACGGTTTATTTACCATATAGAGAAGAAACATCAGATACAGAGGCTTGGGAGTTTTTAGGTAATTCTTTAAAAATTCAATTTAATGCATTATTAACAGGTCCAGGTATAGATAAAAATTTACTTACTGGTACACCTGGTTTATACAACGGTGACCCTACAGATGTAAACTACGAACCACTCGGCTGGTATAGTTATAAAATTGTTGTAAAACAAATAGAGCAAGATTATTACAACGTGTATACTGCCGGAGCCATGAAGGATATTCCTTACGATTATGATGCCACAAGTCCTCCTTCAGTTGGAAATGAAGTATCACCTAATACTTCTTTTATAACTTTAATAAATGACAACATTAACAAAGTACCTAGAGATTTATCAGAAATTGGACCTCAAGATAAAAGTTTTAGAAGTTCGGTTATATTGTTTGGTAGGGTAGTAAACACTGATAATAATTTTAGTAATATTGGTAATGAGCAATACTTACCAACAAACAATAGAATTTCTTTTACAACAAATGTAATTGAAGATTTATATGACTTGTTTGACGTGCTTCAGTTTGTAAATTCTAGTGGAAGTGTAATACCTATAACAAGTCCTGAAAACGCTTTTCATGGGTTTTATAAATCAGATTCAAATCCTTTTATAGCTGAGTTTATAACAACACAAACAACTGCAGATCAATTTGGTATATTTAATGTAGACGCTGGTGGTGGTACTTCAGATTTTCAAGATATAGAAAACTTAGCTATACTTGAAACATCACCAACAGTATCTAGACTTGATATATTTTGGGAGACATCTACGTCTGGGCTTATATCTGATTTAAATATAGACATCGATGCTGGAACTGGTTTAGTTTCTCAGATAGCTGATTTTAACTATTTTCATGAAGAAAGTTTTTCGCCAGGGGATCAGCTAATAGCTACAGCTCCTAATAATGAATTTTACTTCACAGATGTTCTTGGTAACGCAGTAGATTTAGGAAACATTTCAACTGGACCTAACAGTGTTACGTTCAATGTAGCAGACGATGCTGGAAACAATATAACTTCTAAATTTACTTTAACTCAAAACACAACAGACACTAAATATTTTAGTTTACAGCAATCTGCTGGAAGTTATTTTTATTACGAAGGACCGTCGCTTGCCTTAAGAAACGAATGGACTTTTACTTTTGAAGTAACAATAGGAACAAACCCTTCTATTTTATTAAGTCCTCCTAGTAGTGTATATACAGGTTTAACAAATGTAGTTCCAGTTATTTTACCTAAATCGTTATCTTATATTCCCTATCGACAAACAACTATAGTTTCTTGGGCGGCTGGTGATAATACAAATGGTAGCGCTGACCCAACACGAGATAACGAAGATATAACTTATAGTCTAATTGGAGCGCCTGCTCAATTTAGCCTTCAAACATACCCATCAACACCTTCAACAGGTCAAGTAGATATAATTCAAGATATAGTTAGCTATAATACTTTTGGCACTTTTAATTTTACACTAAGAGCTACAGATGCCGGAGGTGCTATTACAGATACAGCTTTAAGTTTTAGTATAGGGCAACCAAATACACCTAGTTATTTTGAAGCAGTAACTAGAACATTAGGGCAAGGTGATGGCGCTTCTGAGTTTTTTATAAATGGACCTTCTGCTGGTGGAAGTGGTATTGCTAATTTACCTGTTTCAAACGCTATACCTAAATATCCTAGCCCTAATGACGCTCAAGTAGGCTACCAACCGCCAATCACATCAGGTTTAAACTTTATTACAAATAGAGAAGTTTCAAATCCGTTATGTTCTGGAGGAAGTAATAATGACGCTGAATGGAAGCAAAGAATACAAGGTACACCAGCTAATAATTCTAATGTTGGTTGTTATCCTTCTACTGGTGTTAATACTGGTAGTATATTTTTTGTTTGGTTGCAGTTAAACGAACTGCAAGATAATCAAGAGTCACAAGTATATGCAGCTATAGAAAGTAGAGAAGTTAGTAATTCTAGCTGGAATATAGCCACTGATGTATTTGGAAATGATTGTTATTTTAGTAATAAATACAAATGGGAGCAAAATTCAGGAGGCACTATAACAAGTGAAGGAATGATTAATGAACCCCTTGTACCACTACCGCTGCCTCCAAGTGTAAATGATAGAAGATTATTTGTAGAAAGTATTATTCCATCTGGTTCACCTTCACCATTTCTTTTTAGCCAAGGAGGTAGAGTTTTTGCTTTAAATGGAGAATCATTACCTCTTGGAACTGAATATAGAATTACTATTGGAAATGTAACAAATAACTATAATGCTTTTACAATAAGTGGTAGTGTTCAGTGTGGAGATTTTAATGATAATAATACAAATGTTGTATACATGGTTGATGATTTTATAAATCCTACACTTCTTCCATTTGTTACACCATCTGGAAGCAACATATATCAATACGAAATAACAACGTTTGGCACTAGCTCTGCTCCTTGTTCCGGTACATTTGTTGCTAGTTCAACGTATTATTCAGCGTCACCTTTTGCTAGATATTTATTTGCACCTACACCTGGAGTGGCAAGTGATCAAATATTTGATTTATTTACAAATAGTAATTTAACTACAAAAGTAACTTATCCTTCTGCTGGTTCACCTAGATATGCTAGAATTAGAAAAACAGGTAGTTTTGGCGTGGCTGGAGATAACCCAGAAAACACTAAAGATGGATCGTATATATTAAAAGTAGATGGCAGTGGAATTCCAGAAATATTAGGACCTTGTTTATATTAAAATTATGGCAGCAGCAGTAGAAGTAAAATTTTATAACTCTTTTTTGTTAAGGAAGATTGTTCAAACTGGAGCTGTATCAACAACTCCACCAGTTTGGCAAGGCTCGCCTGGTATACCTGAAAACGTTGATGGTAGTTTCCCTCAATACACTGGAACTAATGTAATAAAAAATAAATGCTGGATCGTTGAAGAGTCTAGGATTAGAGGTGGATTTAACAATACTGAGATGTTGTATGGGGTTAAAGCTTATTTAGTAGACGTAGAACCTAATGCTAATTTTAGAACATCATCATTAATATATTCTGGAATATATAACTCTAGAACAGGTGTTAATGATACTAACGTATTTAGTGTTGGCGAAGACATAACTAAATCTCTTGATCCGTCACAAGGCTCAGTACAAAAATTATACGCTGAAGATACTAACTTAATTATTTTTCAAGAAAATAAAGTTAATAGAGCGTTAATAGATAAAGATGCTATATATACAGCTGAAGGTAACGCTAGCGCTGTTAGTCAATTAAATTTAGTAATAGGTCAAATAGTTCCTTATGCTGGCAACTTTGGTATAAGTAAAGATCCTCAAAGTTTTGCAGTTTATGGTTATAGAAAATACTTTACAGACAAAGATAGAAATGCTGTAATGAGATTATCACAAGACGGTCTTACTGAAATATCTAGCTATGGTATGATAGATTATTTTAGAGACCAACTAAACGACATAGACATACCTACAGAAGAGGGTAAGGTTATAGGTGGTTGGGATATATATACTAAGCAATATGTATTAAGTTTACAAAAAGCTCAATCAAGCGAATATCAAACTTTATCATTTGATGAGCAAGTGTTAGGTTGGCCTGGTACATTCACATATGAACCAGCTCAGATTTTTAGTGTTAAAAATAGATTTTATAGTGTTAATTACAGCGGAAGTTTATGGCAGCACAATTATGAAAACCCAAGCAACAATAATAGAGGTAATTTTTATGGCCAATATTCTCCTTCAAATATAACTTTTATATTTAACCCTAGTGTGAGCATGTCTAAGGTATTTAAAACTATAAACTATGAAGGTTCTGCTGGCTGGAAAATTGTAGCATTAAACGCATCAAGATCTTTTGAATTAAACGATACAGCGTCAGTGATATTAAGTTACGGTGAAGGTGCTTACACGGATGGCGGTGTAACATATTACGAAGGCTTTTATAAAAAAGAAGGTAAGTATTTTGCTAATATAGTAAACGACAGTCAGCCAACTGAAGGTGAAGTAGTATTTGGTAATAGTATATCAGGTGTAAAAGGTTATTATTCTACTGTAACTATACAAACAGACGCTCTAACAAAAACTGGCGATGGTGGTGTACCTAGAGAATTATTTGCAGTATCATCTGAATATGTAGAATCATCATATTGAATTAAATGGAATTAAATATACGTAGACTTACAGAGAACGATTGGAACACGTTATGTTTATGGTGGGAAGCGTGGCCTGAATGGGTTAACCCACCTAAAGATTTTTTACCTGATAATGGTACTGGTGGTCTTATTGTAGAAAAAGACGTGCCTATTGCTGCAGGTTTTATATATTATACTAATTCTAAAGGAGCTTTATTTGAGTGGGTTATATCTAATCCAGATTACAGAGAAGCTGACAGAAAAGACGCTATAGAACTTTTAATAAAATCAGCTGAAGAAGTATGTAAAGCTAATGGAGTTAAATATATGTTTACTATAGGTAGATCTAAACCTTTAATTGAGATGCATAAAAAACTAGGGTGGACAGTAGACAAAGTTTCATCACGCGAAATAACTAAAAAAATAAATTAATATGGCAGCAGTAACAGCAATCGTGGCTGGTGTTGGTATGGCAGCTTCTGCAGTTAGTGGAGCTGTAGCAGCTAACAAAGCAAAAAAAGCCGCGGGAGGAGCGAGAAACGATAAAAATGCAGCTGAAGCAGAATTGCAAGCTGTAAAAGATGCTAGACAAGATGTTATAAATCCTTATGATAACACTAAAAATTTAAGTGATTTAGCTCAAGATCTTAGTGGGCAAATGACAAATCCTTTTGAACAACTAGGCGTTGCAACGCAAGCGGCTGAAATACAAATGGAGCAAACAGATATAGCTTTAGCTAACACTTTAGACAATCTTAGAGCTACTGGTGCTAGCGCTGGTGGAGCTACAGCTCTCGCACAAGCAGCCCTTCAAAGTAAAAGAAGCATTGCAGCAAACATAGAGCAGCAAGAAGCTAATAACGACAAAATGAGGGCTCAAGGTGAACAAGCTTTGCAGCAACAAAAACTTTCAGAGCAACAAAGATTGCAAGGTATAGCTATAGCAGAGGGTCAAAGAGAACAAGCTGCTTTATCAGCTGGAAGACAATTTGAGTTTCAAGCCGCTGAAAATAGAACTAATATGGACCTTGATAGGGCTGCAGGAAAAATATCACAAGCGTCTGCTAATGAAGCTTCTGCTAATCAAGCTAAAGCCGCTGCATGGGGAGGTGTAGCTTCTTCTATAGGCGGTATAGCATCATCAGCAGCAGGGCGCATGGGGGGATAGGGGCAACTTCTAGTGTAAGTCCATCACCATTAACAAGTACACAACAAAATCAAGCTGTAAATGCATTTATACCAGGAGTTGGAACGTTTCTACAAAACCAAGGTAATACTTAATTAAAAAAAATGAGTTATAGAAATCCACAAATAATCGTTGATCGCTCAGCAGAAATATACGCGCAAGGTTCGGCTCAGTTTGGACAACAGCTAGCTCAAGGTGTGCAAAATTATTTTGATAATAAAAAAAGGCAAGCTGCAGCTGTTCAAAAGAAAAAGAATGCATATCAATTAGCTTTAAACGATGTATCTCTTAATTATAGTAAATCATTAAACGAAGCTACAGAAGAAATAGATAAGAGCACTTTATTTGGTGATGTGCAAAATCAAGCTAGATTAAAGCTAGATGGTGACGAAAATAATATAGGTGTAATTGAAATGGCTACTCAATTAAAGATGAATCCTGATTTAGATAGAGAAACTAGATCTAGATATTTAAAAAGCGTGGCTGATTATGAACTTTGGGAAAAAGGTATTATAGATAAAGTAGGTGCTACTATAGTAGATATAGAACCTTTAGAAGATATGAACGCTGGTAACATAGGGCAAGGTTATGACTTTGCAGGAACTGGAAATGAGAAGTTTCAAAATATGGTAGTATCTAATGCGTTAGCTAATAAATCTTTTTCTGGTATAAAAACTTCTAAAAAACTAGATGGTAACATGCTTAATGTTAACATGGTTATAGATCCTAATGACAAGAAAATAAAGCAATATATTAAAGATGGTATTTTAAATCCAACAGATCTTAAAGCTGGTGAAGATGGTAAATACTATTTAAACTGGACTAGAAATATAGATAAATGGGAAGGTGGTCTTATAACTAAAGTACCATCCGCGTTCGATGGTGTTACTGCTTTAGAAACAGCTGGCATAGTTAACGACAAAGGTTTACCTAAAGAAGGATTTTTTACAGAAAAAGTAGATGTTGTTACTAACGTTGCTGGCACAGACAAACAGAGAATATCTACTAAACAATATTTTAATCCTGATGTTTTAGAAAACAACCCTACATTTATAACAGAAGCTAAAAAATACGCTAAAGGATTAAGCCAGTTACCAACAGGTGAAGTGTTATCAGCTTTAGAAAATCACTTTAATGAGGAAATTAGTGCTAACGAATGGCTTGATTTAGATGCCGATCAACAAACTAATCTAATTCAAACTCTTATTACTGACAAAGAAATAGCTAGAATGACTGGTGGGTTTAAAACTGAAGTAATAAAAGACGGAGTAGTTTTAAAAAACCCAACAATCGAAGAAACAAGAGCAGCTGACGAAGTCAGGTACTACCAACAAAGTGAAGGTAGGCTAATAGAGAAACCTTCTAGGGCTGTTAGTAATGAAAAACAAATGCAAGATATAGCTGCTGTAGAAGAGATAGAAAAATTAGATATTAGTTCTGCGTTTGCTGAAGGACCTTCACTAGAACCAGGTAGAGGTGTTTTAAACTTAACTACTTTAGAAAAATTAATTTCTAGACCTCCATATAATATTAATGTAGTTAAAGATGAAACCGTTGGTGGAGAAGACACCAGAAAACTAACTAAATCTGTAGAAGGAGCTGATAGATCTGTAACTATATTTGATAGTGCTACAGACGGCGAGGTTAAAGCCGCTTTGAAATTTTTAGAAACAGGTACTAGTTTTAAACCTACGGAAAATATACAAATTGATTCTAAAGATTATAAAGGAATTGATCTACTAACAGTGCCTGGTCAATAAATAAAATAATATGAACGAAGAGCAAATTGCAGAATTGAAAGCTTTAGTTGATGAACTACAATCTCAAGGTTTATCTACAGCTGATATTCAAATTAAAGTAGACGAACGTAAAGCTACTTTTACAGAGGGAAAGACAAACGGTGCTGTGGAAACGGATGCGGCTGTAGCACCAGTACCGGAGCAAGCATCCGAGAGTACGGAATTAGAATCGGTAGATATTTCTTCGGAATCACAACCAAAGCGTAGCGTAAGAGGTGAGCAAAGAAAAAAAGAATTACAGCGTAGAAAAACAAAAAGCGATGTTGCAAAACCAGAAACTTTTGAACAAGAGTTCGCTGTAGGCGTTACATCACCTAATTTTAACGATTTAACATCAGATCAATTACAAAGTATACAAGATGAAGCTATAACACAACTTACTTCTCAGTATTCAGACGAAGAAAATTTTAACTTTGACGATACAGATATTAGGTTAAAAGCTATAAGTATATTTGAAAACAAAGTTTTACCTAAAGTCTCGTTAGAAAAAGATACTAAACTAGAAGCTTTTATAAAAGAAAAAGCTCCTATATTAAATCCGTATGCTGATTTTATATCTGACTTATATACTTCTGCAAAACAAGGTTTAGCTACTTCAGATTTAGTAGACCCTACATTTGAGTTGTTAAAAAAAGGTAGTGATACCCCTGATGAAGATATAGTTGAATGGATAGATGCTAACAAGAAAGTTGCTTCTGAAAACATGCAGTCTGATGAGATGCGTGATTTTAATAGAATATATGAAGACAATGGGTCAGGTATTTTTGGATTTATAAAAGGAGTTGCAAGCAACCCAAGTGTAATGCCATCATTGCTAGTTAGCTCTATTGTAACACAAGTGGGTTCTTTATTTAGGTCTGAAGAAGTTGCTGGTTCCGCTGCTTTAGGAGCTGGTAGTGGCGCTGGTTTAGGAGCTGCCGCTGGAACATTAGGTGGTCCATTAGCTCCTATAACATCATCTGCTTTAGCTGTAACAGGTGCTATAAGTGGTGGGATTTCCGCGGGTGCAGGTGCTATGGAAGCCTCATTAACTTTTTCAGAATTACTACAAGAAGAAGTTGGAGAAGATTTAAGTTTAGAAGCTGTTAAAGAATTATTTAACGACGAAGAAAGAGTTGAAGATTTGCAACGTAAAGCTATTAATAGAGGTATAGCAATTGGTTTAGTTGAAGGTCTTACTGGTGGTATAGCAAAAGGTGTAACAGGTAAAGCTCTTAAAGCTGGACTAAGCAAACCAGTAGCATCAGCAGCGGGTATAGCTGTTGAAAGTGTTGGTGGTGGTATAGGTGAAGTAGCTGGTAGAGTAGCTGCTGGTCAAGATATGGATATTGCTGAAATAGGTTTTGAAGCCATAACAGGTACAACTACAGCTCCAATAACTGTAGGTTCTGAACTATTAAACTTAAACAACGGTATAGCTAACTATCAAATAAATAAAGAATTAAAAAATACAGAGTTTAATAATATAGAACAAGCTTTTAGTCTTGAGGCTACTACTACAGAAGCTCAAATTAAAATATCTCAAAACAAAAGAGCTCAAGATATATTAAATAATCAATTAAAAAGATCTGTAGTTAAAGGTGAAATAACACAAGAGCAAGCAAACGAAACAAAGAAAAACTTTTTAGAAACTCAAGGAGCTGTTAACAGAATAAAACCGCTTAAGTTAAACGAACAAGATCAAGCTCAAGCTATAGAGCTGATTAAAGAAAAACAAAACTTACAAAAAGAAATAAAGCAAGTTGATGAAGCTGCTTTAACACAAACTCAAAGCGAAAGAATAAATAAAATAAATGAAGAGTTAAAGGGTCTATCTCAAAAAGCTACTACACAAGAAACAGAAAAAGTAAAAAGCGTTTTAGGAGGTTTAAAATCTGTTGGTGTTAAAGAACCTATGTCTACTAAAGATATAGAAAATTATTTACTTAAAAACAATATTGCTAAAGATAAGTCTGATGCTATAAAAAAATCAGGTCAAGGTGCTTTAATATTTCAAGATCCTGATACCAAAGAGCAAACGATAATAGTTAATAAGGATATAGGTAATATTGCAGACGCATCGCATGAAGGTTTACATGCCCTTATATACGAGACTGTTAGAAAAAGTCCTGACACGGCAATTAGATTAGGCGAATCGTTACAGCAAGAGTTAAACAAAATAGATCCTAATATAATAGAGGATTTAGGTATACGTGAAAGATTAGAGCTGTATAATGAAGATCCATCAGCTGTTCAAGCAGAAGAGATATTAACTTTGTTTTCAGATACAGTAAGAACTGGTGCTTTTGAATTTAATGAAAATGTATTTACAAAAATTGGTAATGTTATCAGACAGTTTTTAAGTAGTATTGGAGTTAAAGCTAAGTTTAATAATGGTAGAGACGTATACAACTTTATAAAAGATTACCAACGTAGTATTGAAAAAGGTAAACTAACACGTGGTCAAGAACGTACAGCTACAGAAGGTGCAACTGGTAGATTAGTAGGTCCTAAAATAGAAACATTTGTAGAAACACCTACCACAAAAGACTCTAGAATATATCAAGAGGTTGAAACATTTAAAGATGATTTAGTAGACGAGCAAAGCAAAGACGCTACAGCTTTTTTAATTGCTGACAAGTTGCAAAACGAAGTAGATCGTAGATTAAAAATAGACGTTGATCCAGAAACTAGAGAAGATATAGTTAGAAACTTTTTGTTTGATGATAGAAGAGGTTTGCTTGGTTTATTAAAAAACTATAGTCCAGCTAGAAACGAAAGTATAATGGGTTATTTAAACTCAACTACTCCTGGTGGTAAGCTACTAGACGCTAGACTTATTGAGTTTTATCAAGACGATCCTAGATATAATCAAATAATTCAGTCAACAACCGACGAAAACATTCAACGTAAGGCCGAGAGAGTAACCGCAGAAGAAACAAGCGTTGAAGAAACTAAAGAAGTTAGAGGCCCAAGAAAACCTACTGAAACAACTAGGTTTAGTGATACAGCTTTAAGCAACTTAGGCGTAAAAAATAAAGCTGAAGCTGAAAAACAAATATCAGATGCTACTAACAAAGCGTTTGAAGGTCAAGACGTTACAAGGTTTGGTCAAACTAAAAACGTACCAGCTGCTGTTGCAGAAATATATGGTAAAATGTTTGGTGTAAATCCAGAAACTATATATAACAAAAAACGTAATTACTCTAAGAAAGATAGTGAAGGTTTAACACGTATAAAACAATACCTAATAGACAACGCTACTAGTGATTTTGCTAGACTACCAAGAACTAAAGATGACTTTGGTAAAGCTACGTTTATACCTAACAATGTAATGAACGCTCTGTATACAGGTGGTGAGTTAACAGGTACACTAAAAAATTACTTAGATCTTATTAGACAAGTAGCTGTTAAACCTATCTATAGAGATCAAACTAGTCAAACTATACGAGGGTTTTTAAACACTAGCATCAGAAACCGTATGGTTGAAGATCTTATACCTAGTAAACCTGAACGAGCTAGAGCTGGCGCTAAGTTTAGTAAAGCGAAAGCTAAACCTAAAACAGGTATTAACGCTGAAATAGAAACTATTGTTGGTGGACGTCTTCCTTTTACGCCGGAAGGTAATCAACAGTTTAAAGATTTTTTAACAATAGAATTACCTAAATACCTAGGTAAAGATGTTACAAAAATTATAAAACCTGGTGATGTAGCTGGCGCTGGCAATTCTGCTGTTGGCAGTAGAAAAACTAGTGGCGCTATAGGTAGAGGTTTTAGATTTATAGGAAACAGACAAAGAACTCAAAGGTTTATACCAGAAACAGACCAAGCATTAGAAGCAAACGAGGTTATGGATCTCGAGTTTGTTCGTAAAGAAATTGATCAAGCAGTTCAGTTGTTATCGCCTGAACAAGTTAAAGATGTAGCCGCTGCAACTTCTAGTCAGACTAGGGCCAGCATGGGTAAAAACGAAGCAAGGAAAGACTCTATAAAACGTGGTAGACGTTTAATACTAGACGCTTTATTTAAAGCGGTTCAAGCTGATCCTAAAAATATTATACCAGTACGTGAACTTTTGTACAATCAGAATGCTAATACTAGTTTTGGTAGAAAGTTTGCTACAGTAACGTCTATAGAAACAAACTTAAAACCAAAAGAAAATACTTGGGAAGAACATGTTTACCAGTTTGGTAATTGGGCTAAACGAACTTTACAAGCGTTTAAAACAGGTGATCCTAATATAGTAAACAATTGGTTGCAATGGGCTGATAATAATTATTATCAAGAAGTTACAGGTAAACCTACACAAGGTGTTGTTGATGGTGTATATGAAGGTTGGAAAGCTAAAGCGCAAGAGCATCCGTATTTAAAGCAGGCGCTAGACGAAGCATTTAAAACAGGTGATTTTAGTAAAGTACCTTCTTCAGATATAAGAAAGTATAATGAGTTTTTTACTTTAAATCCTAACATTAGAACTAGAGACGGTGTAACTGATGCTAAGAGATACAATGTAGAAGTACCTGCTGGTTTACAAAACAATAAAGCTGTAGTTAATGAGCAAGGTAAACTTATATATCAACAACTAATAGGTTACATTACACCACAGCAAGCTAAAGAACAAATACAAGAGTTTTCTAAGTTAGCTCCTGGTATATTAAAAGCGTCTAAATCAAACAATAAAAAACTACCACCTGGTATTAGATTAGAAGACCCAGGTACATTTGATCAGTTTGGTATGGTTGACGTTGTCACTAAACAAATGTTTCCTACAATAGCAGACTTAGATATAGTTAAGGCAGGTAGACTAACAGCCTACGAAGCTCTTGATCCTGACCAGCAGTTTGAAGTTATGGCTCAAGTTCCTGGCAGTCCAGTGCAAGAAGCTATAGCTGTTATGTCTATATCAGATCAAGCAATTAGATTTTCACGTAACGCTGATGCGCCTAACAAAGGTATAAGCGTATGGGACTTTGACGACACACTTGCTACAACTAAGTCTAATGTATTATACACTATGCCAGACGGAACTGAAGGTGTTTTAAATGCAGAGCAGTTTGCTAAGCAAGGGGAAGATCTGTTAGATCAAGGTGCTGAGTTTGATTTTAGTGAATTTGACGTCGTTACTAAAGGCGGTAAAGGACCTATGTTTGAAAAAGCTATAGCTCGCAATAGAAAGTTTGGTAATGATAATGTATTTATTCTTACAGCTAGAACAATGAAAGCTGCAGAACCTATACATCAGTTTTTAAAAGCAATAGGCTTAGACATACCACTTGGAAATATTGTAGGGTTAGGTAACAGTACACCTGAAGCTAAAGCACGTTGGGTTGTAGGTAAAGCTGCTGAAGGTTACAATGACTTTTACTTTGCAGATGATGCTTATAAAAATGTTAAAGCAGTGCAAGATGCTCTTAATGTATTAGATGTTAAATCAAAAGTAAGACAAGCATATGTTAAACACAGTAAGTCAGAAGCTTTAGATAAAGGGTTTAATGATATACTAGAACAAACAACTGGTATTGCA
>Ga0181393_1000124_pt1 | contig 26818 bp, 31 predicted proteins | sample 16SPOviralmetaG_FD_130122 | JGI IMG/M metagenome (GOLD analysis project Ga0181393, IMG submission 130122) | Marine viral communities from the oligotrophic San Pedro Time Series (SPOT) site, San Pedro Channel, CA, USA - 16 SPOT_SRF_2010-10-21 | ecosystem: Environmental > Aquatic > Marine > Strait...
ATTTCTCCTGCGGCTAATACAACAACAAATGTTTATGTAAGCCCAGCAGATATTGGCGGTTCACCTGTTAATACAGTTATAGGTACATTGACAGTTCATAATCATACGGATGCAAATGCTTCATATAGTTTCTTTGTTAGACCAATTTCTCAAACTTTGGCTAATAAACATTTTATTATTAAAGGTGGTGTTGTACCGGCAAGAGAACTTGTAACAATTACAGGAGCAGTTTGTATGAACTCTAGTGTGATTCTTGCAGCTAATACAAATAAAACAGGTGTTACTTTTAATGCCTATGGCGCTGAAATTTATTCGTAATGAACCATGTCAGTAAATTTCAAATTTAACAAAATTCAATTACAGAGAACTAGACCCGAAGGCTTTAAATTTCCTATTGGTCTAAGTTTTGGTGCATTAGGCCCCACAGGAAATTCTGCTGCTGACACAGAAGGTGGTTTGCAAAGATGTTTAGCTGGCCCATCTGGGCCAGTTGCAGGTGGTAACACATTTCATATTTTTGCAAACCCAAGCGGATCAGGAACTTTTACTCCATCATTTACAGGCGAAATAGATTTATTGGTCGTAGCAGGAGGTGGAGGTGGTGGGAGTTTTTTAGGTGGCGGAGGCGGCGGAGGCGGTATCGTTTTTGCTTCAAATTTCCCTGTTGTAGATAATAGAGATTATACTGTAACCGTAGGTTCAGGTGGAACTTTAGCACCAGATAGATCAGCTGGAGGTGGCCCATATGGGGGAACACAAGGCGGTGGAGGTGCTGGCTCAAACTCTTCTTTCACAGATACATCAACTAGTGTAGCAGTTACATCTATGTTTGGTGGAGGTGGTGCTGGATGGGCAACATCTTTTGGTGGAGGTGATGGTGGTTTTGGAAAAGGAATGGATGGAGGTTCTGGTGGTGGAGCCACAATGAACTCAGGACCAGGAAGACACGGCTCAGCAGTTGGATTTGGTTTTCAACCGGTCACAAATCCAGGAATTTCAGGTGTAGAAAATAATGGAAATCCTGGAGGTTTAGGTGGACAAACACACGATAATCCGTTGAATCCATATGGATGGAATTCATCTACACAACAACCTGGAGTAGCTGGTGGAGGTGGAGGAGCAGGACAAGCAGGAGGAGGCCGAGTACCCGGTACAGCTGGCTCAGTTCCAGGTCAACCATCAACAGCTGTATCTAATGAAATAGGAGGGAAAGCTCCAGTTGCTACAACTTCGCAAGGTCATAGTGGCGGAACAGGATTAAATTTTTCAGGATTTGCTGAAGCAGGAGTTGGAACTCCAGGAGGTTTTGGTATAGGAATAGCAACACAGACTAACGGATTTTTCGGCGGCGGTGGAGGTGCTGGTGGTTATGGACCATCTGAACTTGTCGGAAAAGGAGGTGCAGGTGGCGGAGGTGGAGAACCTTTTGCAGTTCCATCTGCTAATTCAACTTTTACATCAGAACCTGGATCTACATCTCTTACTGGCCTTGGTTTAGCAAACACAGGCGGTGGAGGTAGAGGAGGCACCGGAACATTTGGTGGTACAGGCGCAGGTAATCCTTCACCAGTAGGGCCAAAAGCAGGCGGTTCAGGAATAGTTGTAATTAAATATAAAACAGATGCAGGTTTAGCGGAAGGATTTTTCATAAGTTAATATGGGCGTAAATTTTACTAGAAACCAAGTTGCTAAAGAGAAACAAAGAATAGAGACCACAAGGCCTCCAGGTTTTGCTTTTCCTTTAGGTTTATCTTTTGGTAAGAGTCAAGCTGGAGCTTCTATTACTACTACAGCTCCCCAAACTCAAGTTGGTGACTCAACAGTTATTACTTTTAATTCTTCAGCAGATTTTACTCCTGATGAAGCTGTAATTGGTGAGTATCTAGTAATAGCTGGTGGTGGATCTGGTGCTGGAGGTCGACCTGCAAGATCAGGTGGCGGTGGTGGAGGTGCTGGTGGTCTTTCATTTGGCATAGCGACTTTTCCAGCAGTAAAACATACAGCCAATGTGGGTGGTGGCGGTGTTCAATCTGTAGCTGCAGGATTTAGCGGTGCGCCAAATCCAGGAGCTAATCTCTCAACACCTGGTTCAGATTCTCATATTTCTAGATCAAGTCCTTCTGCTAACGTAGTATCTTCTACTGGTGGTGGAAGAGGTGGAGGTACTGTGACAACCGCTCCACAAGATGAACCCGGTGGTGCTGGAGGTTCTGGTGGAGGAGCTTGCGGACCATTTGGTCCGGGTCAACCAGGTGGTGTTGGTGGGATATCTTCTAATACAACTCAAGGAAGTGATGGAGGCAATGGGACCGGTAGTCCTAATTTTTCGGGTGGTGGAGGTGGTGGTGCAGGCGGAGAAGGCGGAGATGCTCAGGCTACCGGTGATACTGGGTCAAAAGGTGGTATAGGTTTACACTTTTCAATTTCTGGATCAAATGTAGCTTATTCTGGAGGAGGCGGAGGTGGTCCTTATGCCGGTCGAGCTAATTTATCAGGAACTTGGATTGGTGGTGGGCCATACGGAGGAGGCAATGCCAGCGGAATGCCACCTCCTGGATTTAATCCTGCTGTTCTTTTTGCACAATCAGGTTTAACTAATAGGGGTGGAGGCGGAGGCGGAGGCGCATCTGGAGAAAACAATCCTGATAGAAGCACAGGAGGTGGCGCTGGCGGATCAGGCGTTATAATTTTAAAAATTACTTCATCTACTGGTTATTTCATAACTTAAAATTAAAAACTCCTGTTTATACTAAATAGAAGAAAAACAGGAGAACGACATCGCTGCTTATACTGAGCTCTTTCTAGAGCAATACGCAAATTTTTCAAATACCATACACGCAAAAGACAATTCGGGTGCAAACATCAACCTGTTTGGTTATCTTGCAAACTCTCAAATTAGAAAATCTCAGTTTTCTGCTACGGCTAATGATTTTGTTGCAACGATTACCAGTAACGGAACTGGTCAAATAACACTTACTATGACCGCAGAGAATACTGGAAACCTTACAGCTGGGCGATATATGTATGATGTTCTTATTCATAAAACAGCAACGGGTGAAAAAACAAGAGTAGTTGAAGGTATCATTAATATATTACCAGGTGTTACAAGGACATAAAAGATGCCAACTTATACTAGAGGAAGAACAGGACAACCATCAACTAGACAACAATTCAAAGAGTATTGTTTAAGAAGATTGGGTTTTCCAGTAATTGAAATTAATGTTGATGATGACCAACTAGAAGATCGTGTTGATGATGCTTTAGATTTTTTTCATGACTATCATTTTGATGGTGTTGAAAAAGTCTTTATGAAACATCAAATCACTCAAGCTGATATGGATCGTAAATGGATATATGCACCATCAGCTGTTATATTTGTAACGGGTGTTTTTCCTTTTGATGATTCTAATGCTTCAATCAATATGTTTGATTTAAGATACCAATTAAGATTACATGACTTGTATGACTTTACATCTGTTTCTTATGTGTCTTATGAAATTACAATGCAACATATACAAACATTAAATATGTTGTTTTCAGGTAAACCACAATTCAGATTCAATCGTCACATGAATAAATTGATGTTAGATATATCTTGGGACGCTGATATACAAGTAGGTGAATATGTTGTGATAGAATGTTATCGTCAACTAAGACCTGATACAGTTGATGTAACTGGTCTTGCAACCGCTGAAACATTTGTAGATACCGTATCAAACACACTTACAGGTTTTGGTACCACATTTGACCAAGAATTAATAGAAAATGATTTTATCACAATTGCAAATACAGTTCAAGGTGTAAGTGAAGAATTACAGATTTCAAAAATAAATTCACCAACATCTATTACTTTAGTCAATGCACCAACAGCTAATGTTACAAATGGTTCTATGACAGTTGCAGGTTCTTCAGATGTTTGGAACGATAGATTTTTGAAAAGGTACGCAACAGCTCTAATCAAATATCAATGGGGTTCTAACCTTTCTAAATTTGCAGGCATACAAATGCCAGGAGGTGTTACTCTTGATGGGCCTAGAATACAAGAAGAAGCGAAAGCTGAAATAGATAAACTAGAAGAGGAGATGCAAATCTACAATGTAGCACCTAATGAAATTTATATGGGTTAATAATGGCTACTAATCAATATTTCAATCCTTTTCCAGCAAATCAAGTTACGAATGAGCAACTTCTTGTAGAAGATTTGCTTATTGAGTCCATGAAAATTTATGGCATGGACACTTTGTATTTACCAAGAACAAGTCGTGATGTAGTTGATTTTCTTTATGGTGAAGATACACTCAAACAATATGTACAATCATTTCCTCTTGAAATGTATCTTGAAAATGTGCAAGGTTTTGAAGGTGAAGGAGATTTTGTTTCTAAATTTGGTTTAGAGATAAGAGATGAGATAACACTTTTAGTATCTCGTAGAAGATTTGTTCACACAGTAAGAGAATTAGCGGATATAAATCGACCAAGAGAAGGTGATTTAGTTTATGTTCCACTTACAGATGCTTTTTTTGAAATATCTTTTGTAGAACATGAAAATGAACAGGCCATGTTTTATACTTTAGGACGTGGTCGTGGTGCAAATGTTTATGTTTATGCTTTAAAACTTAGAAAGTTTGTTTTTTCAAACGAACTTGTGCTTACTGGTAATCCTACAATAGATGATAAGATTAAAGATTATTACCCAAGAACAAGAATTAGTTTATCTGGTGATGGCACAGGCCAATATGGTGTAAATGAAACTGTATTTCAAAGTAGTGACTTAACACTTGCTAACGCATCAGTTCAAGCAGTTGTTCACACTTTTGTACCAAATACACATATGGATGTAATTAGAGTACAAGGCACGTTTACATCAGCTAATGTAATTGGCGAAACATCAAATGCCACATTTACAGTTTCAACATCAGATGATACTGCAACAATGAATACATCCTTTGAAAGTATTGATGACAACGCAAGAATAGAAGCTGATGCAGATGGTATATTAGACTTTAGTGAAACAAATCCATTTGGTGAGGCATAATGTTAGGTAACGCACATTTCTATAATCGTACAATACGAAAAGTTGTTACAGCTTTCGGTACAGTTTTTAACGATATTCTTTTACAAAGATATAATTTAAATAACACAGTAAAAAAAGAAATATTTAAAGTACCATTATCTTATGGTGCAAAAGAAAAATATCTTACACGAATTACATCTGATCCAAGTTTAACTAAAGCTGTAAATATAGTTGTGCCTCGAATTTCTTTTGAGATGGTAAGTATGACTTACGATACATCAAGAAAATTAAATACACTTATAAGAAATTTTGCAGCCAATACATCAACTTCAATTAAAACACAATTCAACCCAATACCATATAATTTTGATTTTAATTTATCCATTTATGTAAGAAATACAGAAGATGGTACACAAATATTAGAACAGATATTACCTTTTTTCACACCAGATTTTACTGTAACAGTTAATTTTATTTCTGAAATGAATCAGAAATATGATATGCCAATTATATTAAATTCAGTACAATCAACAGTTGATTATGAAGGTGATATGATGAGTACACGTTTGATTATGTGGGATTTACAATTTACAGCTAAAGGTTATATTTGGCCACCCGTTAAATCTGGTAAATATATTCGTCAATCAAATACAAATCTTTATATTGATACAACTCTATCAGCACCTTCACAAAAAGTTTTTGTTGATTTTGCAAATGGTACGGGTCAATTTACATCATCTGAAACAATAAGAGTTAAGGCAAGAGATTTAAATGCTACAGTAGATTCATTTAGTAATTCTAATACTGGTACATTAATTATATCAGGATTTAATAAATCTCTTGAAGTTGGTGACATTGTAACAGGTGATACATCAAATGCAACATTTACTGTTAAAACTTTAGGAGTTGATTCAATTAATGCAGCTGCCATAGTTATAACACCAAATCCTTCATCAGCTGAACCTGATGATGAGTTTGGCTTCTCTGAAACAATAACTGAATACCCAGACACATTATGAAAAAATTAAATGAAAATTTATCTGATTTATTAGACATACCTGAAATTGAAACTATTGAAGAAAAACAAAATGAAATAGTTCCCGTAGAAACTGGTGAAGAAATTTCTAATGATGCTCAATTTGCCAGACAAAATATTAAAGGATTAATTACAAAAGGTGATGATGCCTTAGATAGTTTATTAAGAGTCGCAAAAGAATCAGAACACCCAAGAGCTTTTGAAGTTGTTGCACAAACACTCAAAAACTTAGGTGAATTAAACAAAGATTTACTTGAAGTGCAAAAAAGAAAAAGAGATTTAGAACCTAAAAAAACATCAAGTGATATTAATGTAGATAAAGCTGTATTTGTTGGGTCAACAAATGACCTTGTGAAGATGTTAAAAGGTAAAAGAGATGCCAAATAAAAATGATGGTTACTTAGGTAATGATAAACTAAAAAAAGTAGGTGTAGACCTTCCATACACGGAAGAACAAGTAACAGAAATTTTAAAATGTTCAGAAGATCCAATATACTTTATTAAAAAATATGTAAAGATTGTCAATGTAGATTTAGGTATTGTTGATTTTGATATGTGGCCATTTCAAGAAGATATGGTAGATGGTTTTCATAAGAATCGTTTTTCAATATGTAAAATGCCACGACAAGTTGGTAAAACAACTACAACTGTTGGTTATATGTTATGGGCTGTTTTATTCAATCCTGATTATACAATTGGTATTCTCGCAAATAAAGGTCAACTTGCAAGAGAAATACTTGGTCGTTTACAGAGAGCATATGAATATTTACCTTTATGGTTGCAACAAGGTATTATTACATGGAATAAAGGTAATATAGAATTAGAAAATGGTTCTAAAATATATGCCTATGCAACATCTAATTCGGGTGTTCGAGGTGGTACATACAATCTAATTTTTCTTGATGAGTTTGCTTTCGTGCCTCATAATATGGCACAAGAGTTTTTTACTGCTACATACCCTGTAATATCATCAGGTAAAACAACAAAAGTAATTATTGTTTCTACACCAAATGGTTTGAATATGTTTTATAAAATGTGGACAGATGCAATAGAAAAAAGGTCAACATATAATCCAATTGAAGTTCATTGGTCTAGTGTTCCTGGTAGAGATGATGATTGGAAAAAAGAAACAATACGAAATACATCAGAAGAACAATTTAGACAAGAGTTTGAAACTGAATTTATAGGTTCTTCAGCTACTTTAGTATCTGGATCTAAACTTAGGTCACTTGCATTTTTCAATCCAATTAGTACAATTGACAAATTAGATATGTACGAAGAACCAAAAGAAGGTCATGTTTACATAGCTACAGTTGATTGTTCAGAAGGTGTTGGTCAAGATTACTCGGCCATAAATATCATAGATGCAACAGAAACGCCTTATAGGCAAGTTGCAAAATATAGAGCAAACGATTTACCTTTATTATTTTTTCCAAATATAATTTATTCAATTGGTATGAAGTACAATGGTGCATATATTCTAATTGAAACAAACAATATTGGCCAACAAGTGGTTGATATTTTACATTATGATTTAGAATATGAAAACATTTATAAGATAGATCAACATCACATAAAAGGTCAGACAATATCAGGAGGGTTTAGACGAAACTCATCTTTTGGTATTAAAACCACTAAATCAGTTAAAAAAATTGGTTGTGCAAACTTAAAAACACTTATTGAAAGTGATAAGTTAATTATTGTTGACTTTGATACAATTGCAGAACTTAATTCATTTGTCCGTGTTCGTGATTCATACGCAGCTGAAGAAGGTAATAATGATGATTTAGCTATGGGTCTTGTATTATTTGGTTGGTTAACAGCACAATCTTATTTTAAAGATAGTACAAATGTTGATGTTCGTTCAATCTTATTGAAAGAACAAAGTCTATTAATAGAAGAAAGTTTGACTCCAGTTGGTATAATTGATGATGGGTTACAAGAAGAAGTAACAGTTGATAGTGGTGATGTCTGGACAAAAAGTGGTCAGTTTAACACAAGATTGTAAAAACACTAAATAGAGAATAAATCGAAATCATTTTTTTAATTGTCTAGTCTAAAGAGGAGAAATCCATGGCATTTCAGCTATCACCAGGAGTAAACGTATCTGAGATTGATCTCACTACAATTGTTCCTTCAGTTGCCACTTCCATTGGCGCTACCGCTGGACAGTTTGCTTGGGGACCTGCAAATGAGGTTTTTACTATATCGAATGAAGTAATATTGCAGGAAAGATTTGGGAACCCTGACGATGGAAACTACGAATACTGGTTTTCAGCGGCAAACTTCTTAGCATATGGAAATAATTTAAAAGTTGTAAGAGCAGTAAGTACAGATCATGCGACAGGCTCACTAAATGCAGCTGCAAATGTTGGTGGAGCAATACTTATAGAGAATGATGATGATTATGATTTAAATCATAGCTCAGGAAATAATAGTGTTGGCCCTTTTGCAGCTAAATGGGCAGGTGCAAGAGGTAATTCATTAAGAATCTCTATTTGCCCAAGTACAAACGCATTTTCACAAAATATATCACAATCACCTGCAAGTTTTTCTGTTACTGCAAACGCATTGAATATCGTTAATGATGTTACAAATGTAATCAATGTTAAAAAAGTAGATGCAAACGGATATATTACAGGAACGCCTACAGGACCTAAAGTAATAGAGGGCGATAAAGTTTCAGTAGATGGTGGCACAACTTATAAAGATGTTGTGGCCGCAAATGCTACTACTATAACAGTTGCAGCTGCTCAAGCATTTGCAGCTAATATCGCAAACAACACAGCCATTCTTCGTAAATGGCAATATGCTGACGATTTCAAGATCGCACCAGGAACTTCAGACTATGCAAATGGTAGAAATGCTACAGGTGATGAATTACACGTTGCAGTTCTTGATGAAGATGCAGAGTTTACAGGTACAGCAAATACATTTTTAGAAAAGTTTGTTGCTGTTTCTAAGGCTACTGATGCTCTTAATTCAGAAGGTGCAACAAATTTTTACAAGAATGTAGTTAACGATCAGTCTGAATATGTTTGGTGGCAAGCACATCAAAATGGTGAAGCTAATTGGGGTACAACCACTACTGCTACATCAATATTTACAAATCTAGATACACCGTTTAGTGCATCAATGGTACAAGGTGCTAATGGCGCTGTTACAACCGCTAATGTTGTAACTGCTTTCGATAAATTTGCAGATCCAGCCGCAGTTGACATTAATCTAATTGTAACAGGCCCAGCAGTTACTACTGTTAGTGCTTATGCAATAGATAATATTGCATTAACTCGTAAAGATTGTATGGTATTCTTATCACCTGAAAGATCAGATGCTTTAAATAACGCTGGTAGTGAAGCTACTGATATAATTGCATATCGTAACACACTCACATCAACATCATTTGCCTTTATGGATTCTGGATACAAATATCAGTATGACAAATACAATGATGTATTCAGATATGTACCATTAAATGGTGATATGGCAGGTCTATGTGTAAGAACAGACCTTGAAAGAGATCCATTTTTCTCACCTGCTGGTTTGAATCGTGGTATTATCAAGAATGTAGTTAAACTTGGTTATAACCCATCAAAAGCAGATAGAGATGATCTTTACAGTAATGGTATTAACCCTGTGGTTACATTCCAAGGTGAAGGCACAGTATTGTTTGGAGATAAAACATTACAATCTAAACCTTCAGCGTTTGATAGAATTAATGTTCGTAGATTGTTTATCTTGTTAGAAAAGGCAATATCAAGAGCTGCAAGATTCTCACTCTTTGAATTTAACGATCAATTCACACGTTCACAATTTGTTGCTCTCGTAGAACCATTCTTGAGAGATATACAAGGGCGCCGTGGTATAACAGACTTCAGAGTTGTTTGTGATGAATCAAATAATACTGGTGAAGTCATAGATCGTAACGAGTTTGTAGGTGATATTTACATTAAACCTGCAAGGTCTATTAACTTTATACAACTCAATTTCGTTGCAGTAAGAACGGGAGTTTCATTTGACGAGATTGTAGGACGCTTCTAAATAAAGGATAACACAGGAGAAAATAAATGGCCTTTAACGTAAACGAATTTAGAACACAGATGGTGGGCGATGGCGCCCGCCCAAATCTGTTTGAGGTCGGCTTACCTTTTCCAGGCTTTGCCGCTCCAGGCAATGCACAAGCAAAAACAACTTTCATGGCTAGAGGCGCTCAGATTCCTGGTGCTTCACTCGGTGTTGTACCAGTTACATACTTTGGTCGTGAATTAAAATTTGCAGGAAATAGAATATTTGCCGATTGGACAATAACAGTAATTAATGATGAAGATTTTATCATCAGAAATGCAATGGAAAGATGGATGAATGGTATCAACTCTCATAGTTTGAATGTCAGAAATCCAGCTGCTTTAACACCATTAGGTTATACAGTTGATGGTGATGTAAAACAATTTGCAAAAAGTGGGGATGAACTTAAAAAATACAAATTTATCGGTCTTTACCCAACGGATCTTTCACCTATTGAATTAGAGTGGGGATCAAATGATACGATTGAGGAGTTTACTGTAACATTTTCATATCAATGGTGGGAAGCCGAAGAAACTGGTGTTATTTAAGAGGGGGCTTTTTAGCTACCCCAAAATATAGGATGGATATATGGCGATAAAATTATTTGGATTTACTCTAGGCAGAAAAGATCAAGCAAAAGAGCAACCTTCTGAACAGGCCTCTTTTGCTTTACCTAATGAGGCAATGGACGATGGTGCTGTTACAGTACAGAACAATGCTTATTACGGTACATATGTAGACTTAGAGGGTTCTGTTCGCAATGAATTAGAACTAATTACACGATACCGTGAGATGGCAAATCACCCTGAGTTAGATGGAGCTATTGATGATATAGTCAATGAGTCTATAACACATGATATTGATGGTAAATCAGTAGATATTAATGTTGATAACTTAAAACAACCTGAAACCATTAAGAAAAGAATCATGGAGGAGTTTAACAATATAAAACATATGTTAAACTATGGTAACTTGGCTGATGATTTGTTTAAGAGATGGTATATAGATGGTAGATTATACTTTCATATTGTAGTTAATGATAAAAAACCAAAAGAGGGTATCAAAGAATTAAGATATATTGACCCTAGAAAAATAAGAAAAGTTCGTGAAATAAAGAAAGACCGTGATCCTAAAACCGGTGCAATGGTTATCAAATCAATCGGTGAATATTATGTCTACAATGATAAGGGTACAACAACACAAACATATACAGCAAATATGAATAGTGGTTTGCGTATAGCTACAGATTCAATCATATACTGTACATCAGGTATGATGGATGCGAGAAATACATTTGTTATTTCTTATTTACATAAGGCGATTAAGCCTTTAAATAATTTAAGAATGATAGAAGATGCGATTGTAATATATCGTATATCAAGGGCACCAGAAAGAAGAATATTTTACATTGATGTAGGTAACTTACCAAAAGGTAAAGCAGAACAATACCTGCGTGATGTAATGATTAAGTATCGTAACAAAATGGTTTATGATGCTTCAACTGGTGAGCTTAGAGATGATCGTAAACATAAGTCAATGTTAGAGGACTTTTGGTTACCTCGTAGAGAAGGTGGTAAAGGAACAGAGATTACAACACTACCAGCTGGCCAAAACTTAGGTGAGTTGGAAGATGTTAAGTATTTTCAAAAGAAACTTTTACAATCACTAAACGTACCTATTTCACGTTTAGAACCACAACAAGGTGGTATGATTGGTTTAGGTAGAGTTTCAGAAGTTACAAGAGATGAAGTTAAGTTTAATAAATTTATTATAAGACTACGCAATAAATTTGCACAAACTTTTGACCATGCTTTAAGGGTACAATTATCACTTAAAGGTATAATGAGTACAGAAGAGTGGGATATTGCAAGAGAAGATATTTACTATGACTTTAAGAAAGATAATAACTTTTCTGAAATGCGAGAAGCAGAGCTTCTTCGTGAAAGACTTAACTTATTAGGTACAGTTGATCCATATATTGGTCGTTATTATTCAACAGAGTGGGTAAGAAAAAATGTTTTACAATTATCTGATGAAGAAATAATGAAGATGGATAAACAAATGAAAAAAGAAGGTGCTATTATTCAGCAACCTGAAGTAGATCAAGATGGGATCCAGGCACAATCACCACAGCCACCAAACGGGTCTGGCCCATCACCCAACAATGCAGATAATTTAGATACAGCTAGAGGTTTGAATACTGAAGGTATATTACAGTTTATAAAAGAATCTGATAGAGCCGTACTAAATAGAAAATGAATAAACTAAAGTATATCATAGGAGATAGAGATGCCTGATTTAGATGATTTTATTGACAAAGTGGTAGGCGGCGAAGCTTCAGCTGCGAGAGAACAGTTACAAGGAATGTTAGCTGGAAAAACTGCTGATGCTTTAGAAACCAGAAAGCAAGAAATAACAGATGCTTTATTTAATGATGGTGAAGAGGCAGAGGTAGAAGAAGAACCCATAGAAGGTGAAGAGGGTGAAGAAGAGTTTGCAGAACTAGAAACAGACGAAATAGAAGAGGTTGACCCATATACAGGTCAACCAATAGAACCAGAGGCAGAAATAGGAAAAGAATGAAAACTTTACAATCACTAATGCAAGAAGTTTCGGGTGAGGCTCGTATGAAAAATACGTCTGACTTTAAAATAGTCATTGGTGCTGATGGTAAAAAGAAAAAGGTTCGAGCTCACAGAATAAAAGTAGGTGATAGAGCTCCAAGAGTTGGTGATGATCCAGAACAGGATATGGTAACAGATGAAACATCGCCAATAAAAGATCCACCTTTTGTTTTAGTTTTCAAAAGAAAGGCAATCAGACCATATCCAGGTGGTATAAAGGTTGCAATGTATTACAATAAAAATTTAGACAAGTATGTTACGGTGCCTTATGGTAAAGGTATGTTAGATAATCCAATGCAAGCAGAGGAATTTATGAAAACATTTAAAGAGTTTTCTGAAAAAGAAATGATAGAAGAGATGAAAGTTATGGATCATCTTCATGACATTGTTAAAAACAAACAAGCTAAAAGAGTAAAGTTTGCTGATGGGTCATCCAGAACTGTGGATCATTTTACAGCATCTGCTGTTACACAGGTGCATAAAAAAGTAAATGATGCAAATAAAGAAAAATTATCAAATATGGTACACAAAAGTCCAAGTCATTTAAAGAAGGCGGCTGATTTTGCTTTTGGTCAAGTAAAAAGAAAATGAATTTAGATTTTCTTTTAGACTTCTTACGAGAAGCGCCACAAAATATTATGAAAATTGGGCGCACTAAAAAGATTAGAAGAAGAATCAGGCGTGATAAAACTGGTAAGATAGTAGTACAGAGAAATAGAATTAGATCAGGTGTAAAGGGGTACGCAGCTACAGGTAAAGGTGGTTCAGTAAAAAGAATACCTGCTACTGCAAGAGTTAAAAAAGCGAGATTGTTAAAACGATCTTGGAAAACAACAAGAAGAGCTAAACTTCGCCGTTCTCAACTAAAAAGGAAACTTTCAATGAGAAGGCGAGCATCACTAGGACTAAGATAAATGAGTACAAAAGAATTAGTAATCACAAATAAACTAAGAGGCCCATCTATTATTAGAGTTAGTAGTAGAGTTGGTGGCGCCGGCGAATCACATACAGATGTGGCAAACATATTCATGGCGAACTTATCAGCCACAGAATCTACGTCAAACAGCTACGGTGGTTTAACAATCGAAACAGTAACAGCGGCTAGCATACAATCTTTATTTTATAGCAGTAACGGTGTTATAGAAATAAAAAGAGTTGGTGATGCTGGTGTGGCTGCTTCTGCTAATGCAAATCTTTTATCATTACAGGCTGGAACAGATGAAATTAACTTTACTAAAAACTTTAATGCACTTGATGAAGGTAAAACAAAAAATATTTTCATTGAATTTGTAGATGATGCTCAAGGTACTGTTATCTTAAAAGTGGCTAAAGTAGCCACTTATAACCCTGCTGCTGATACATTCTAAGGAACGAAAATGAAACTCATATCGGAAACATATTTCTCAGAAGTAAAAACTCTTATAGAAGAAGCTGATGGGAAAAAGAATCTTTATATAGAAGGTACTTTTCTTGTCGGTGATACTGTAAATAAAAATAATCGAATGTATAAAATGGATACTCTTCGCAATGAAGTAGCTCGTTATGATAAAGAGTACGTTCAAACTAATCGTGCCTTAGGAGAGTTAGGACACCCAGATACACCTACAATTAATCTTGAAAGAGTATCACATAAAATTGTGTCACTAAGTGAAAATGGTAAAACATTTCACGGTAAGGCAAAAATCTTAGAGACACCTTACGGTCAAATTGTTAAGAATTTTATTGACAATGATGTAAGTGTTGGGGTTTCTTCAAGAGCATTGGGTTCTTTAGAACCACAAAAAGAAGGATATAATTTGGTGCAAGATGATTTGAAACTTGCTACGGCTGCTGATATTGTCGCTGACCCATCTGCTCCAGGTGCTTTCGTAAATGGCATTATGGAAAATAAAGAATGGATGTTTGTCGAGGGGCGCTTCATAGAAGCTGATTTTGACAAAGCAAAGAAACAGATTAAAGAAGCAACAAAATCTGAAATAGAAGGAGTTGCTCTCAAATTATTCGATAATTACCTTAGAAAACTTTAAAATTATAAATATTGTTTACAAAAACAAAGGAGATAAATCAGATGTCAGATCAAAATCAACTCATGGAAGCAGCTGCTGAAGTATTAAATAGAAGTAGAGCAGATGCGTCCTCACAGCCAATGCAAAAAGCTGACGCCTCTTCAGTAGGTGGTACGCAAGATTTAGGTGGACCAACACCTGAGAATTATAAACAAGATGATGATTCAGCAAAAGTTAAAGTTGCTGCTATGGCAGCTGATAACTCTGCTAAAAATCAAGCAGGAATAAAAATGAAACCTTCAGCGGCTTCAACTAGACAAGAAGAAGTAGAAGCTGAAAAAGAGGTAGTACAAGAAAAAAGTATGCCTCAGGGTTTAAAAGATTTCTTAGAAAAGAAGAAAGAGAAAATGAAAGAGGACATACACCAAGATGTTGAAGCTTTATTTTCTGATGATAAAAGTATCTCTGAAGATTTTAAAGCAAGAGCTTCAACTCTCTACGAAACAAGAGTCAATGACCGTGTTACACAAATACAAGAGGAAATTGACAATCATTATGCAGCTTCATTTGATGACGCTGTACAAAAAATTAGAAATGAACTTACAGAAAAAGTTGATGATTACCTTAACTATGTTGTTGAGCAGTGGATGACGGACAATCAAATCGCAGTAGAGTCTGGTCTCCGTGCAGAGATGACTGAAGAGTTTATTGTAGGTTTAAGAGATTTATTCAAGGAGCACTACATTGATGTTCCTGAAGAAAAAGTTGATCTAGTTGATGAATTAGCGACTAAAGTTGAAGAGTTAGAATCTCAACTTGATGAGGAGATGGAGAAAGGTATGACATTTGCTAAGGCGTTAGTTGAAGCAAGAAAAAATGAAATTACCGTAGATGTATGCGAAGGACTTACCAAGACTCAATTTGAAAAAGTCAAATCACTTGCAGAAAGTGTAGAATTTTCCACAGAGGAAGAATTTGTAGAAAAGGTAACAGTCATTCGTGAAAATTACTTTCCCACAGAGGGAACAGTACAAGCTAATCAAGAAACAGCACTAAACGAACAGGTTGATCTACCAACTGAACAAGTTAATGATCCATTTGTTAATGCAGTTTCCAACGCTATTTCACAATCAAAAAAATAATTTAAACTAAAAACAGGAGAAAAAGATGTATCTTTCAGAAAGTTTACAAAAAAAATGGGGAGGAGTCTTAGATCACCCTGATCTACCAAAGATTGATGACCCATATAAGAAAGCGGTAACAGCCGTAATTCTTGAGAATCAAGCAGTTGAAATGGGTAAGTCGCAAGAAACATTGCAAGAGGTCTCACCTACAAACTTTGCAGACACAGGTGGTTTTGGTACTGCTGGTAATCAAACCAAGGCTGGTTTTGACCCAATCTTGATTTCTTTAGTCAGAAGAAGTTTACCAAACCTTATCGCATATGATATTTGTGGTGTTCAGCCAATGACTGGACCAACCGGTCTTATCTTTGCAATGAGAGCTAAATTTGATAACATGGGTGGTACAGAGGCCTTCTATAATGAGGCGAATACGGCTCATGCAGCTTCAGAAGGTGATGCTCCACAAGCACTCGCAGTTGGTGGTACACCTCCAACCGCTGTATTTACTGGTAACGCTGTAGCTGATGCTGGTATGACAACAGGTAAGGCAGAGGCATTAGGTGATGGAACTGCTGGTAACACATTCCATGAAATGGCCTTCTCAATCGAGAAAGTTACTGTAACCGCAAGAACAAGAGCACTCAAAGCTGAGTATTCTATGGAACTTGCTCAAGACTTGAAAGCAGTTCATGGTCTTGATGCTGAAACAGAGTTGTCAAACATTCTTTCAGCAGAAATACTTGCAGAGATCAATCGTGAGGTTGTTCGTGAGATTTACAAACAAGCTATTGTCGGCGCAAAAGTTGGAACAGTTACACATGGTAAGTTTGACTTAGATACTGACTCAAACGGTCGTTGGATGGTTGAGAAAGTTAAGGGTCTTGCGTTCCAAATAGAACGTGAAGCAAACGCTATCGCCAAGTTAACTCGTAGAGGGAAAGGTAACATCATGATTTGTTCAAGTGATGTAGCATCCGCTCTCGCTATGGCAGGTTTACTTGATTATAACTCCGCTTTACAAGGACAAATAAACCTTCAAGTAGATGACACAGGCAATACCTTCGCAGGTACAATGTTTGGTCGCATTAAAGTGTATATTGATCCTTATTCACCTGTAAGTTCAACAAATGAATTTGCTGTTGTAGGATATAAGGGTAACAACGCTTATGATGCTGGTTTGTTCTATTGCCCATATGTACCTCTACAAATGGTCAGAGCAGTTGGTCAAGACACTTTCCAACCAAAAATTGGATTTAAGACTCGTTACGGTCTAGTATCTAACCCATTCGCTCAAGGTACCACAGTAGGTGCAGGTGCATTAACAGCACAAACTAATAACTACTATCGTGCTTTCCAGATTGCAAACTTAATGTAATCATTTGTTTTACTTTAAAAGAGGAACTTCGGTTCCTCTTTTTTTTGGCTTCCGCTTTTTAACTTATATAAATAGAAGATGGCAGGCATAACAGATAAAAACCCTAGTAATCCTAATTTTTTACACCCGAATAAATTTATATTTTCGTTTGCGAGAGCACCGAATTTACAATATTTTTGTCAATCGGCAACTGTACCTGGATTATCAATTGGTGAAGCCATGTTTAATACACCATTTGTAGATTTGTTTTCACCTGGTGATAAACCAATGTATGATTTATTAAACGTAACATTTCTAATTGATGAAGATTTGAAAAGTTGGTTGGAGATACATGATTGGCTTCGTGCTATGTCATTTCCTGAGGGTTATGCTGATTATAAAAATATGAGTAAATTAAATAAATTTGCCGGAAATCAACCAAAGTTTCCACAATTTCATGATGCTTCACTTACGTTATTTTCATCATCAAATAATCCTAAATTTAGATTTAAATTTAAAGATGCCTTCCCTACCACACTTTCTACGTTTGTAATTAACTCAGCAGATTCTCCTGATGAGATACTTACAGCTGATGCTACATTCAGATTTGCCTATTATGATATTGAAAAGTTGTAAAAATTAGTGTATCCTCTAATGAGGAGATAAATTATGAAACAAATTGATGAACTATTAGAATTATGGAAAAAAGACTGTGATATAGATCGCACAGAACCAGGTAAAGAATTATCTAAAGTACCTAGTTTACACAGCAAATATCTCAACATTCTATCAAGACATAGACTACTTTCAAAAGACGCTGAGTTTAAGTATATAAAGCTCAGAAGAATAAAGTGGGAATATTACACAGGTAAAATGAGTGAGGAAGATTTGAAAGAGAGAGGGTGGGAACCTTTTCAATATGTACTCAAATCCGAGTTGAATACATATTTAGAGAGTGATACTGATTTAAACAAATGTGTGGCTACAAAAGCTTATCATGATGAAATAGTGGAACTTTGTACAAGTATATTAAAAGAATTAAACAGTAGAACCTATCAACTTAGATCATTAATTGATTGGGAAAAATTCATTGGCGGTATGTAAAGATATATATTAATGGCAGATATAATTTTAAATAAATTAAACGAATCTTTTTTAAAAGTCGAATGTGAACCTCACTATGAAATGGAATTATCTTCTTATTTTACTTTCTACGTTCCTGGTTATCGTTTCATGCCTGCTTACAAGAGCCGAGCATGGAATGGACAAATTTGTTTATTCAACAGACGTAACCACACAATATATTATGGCCTCATACCACACATAAAAAAATTTTGTTCCGAGAGAGATTATAAGCTTGAACTTTCTCCAGATGTTAACATAACACATTCATTAAGTCTAGTTGAGGCAGTAGACTTTATTAAGACATTAGATTTACCTTTTGAAGTTAGAGATTATCAATTACAATCATTTGTACAATCTATAAGAAATAAAAGAAGGCTCATATTATCACCAACAGCCTCTGGTAAATCATTAATCTTATATCTAATTGTTCGATACTTAATGAAAGATCATGATAAAGGTCTTTTAATCGTACCTACAACTTCCCTTGTTGAACAAATGTTTACAGATTTCAAATCTTATGGTTTCGATTCTGATAAACATTGTCATCGCCAGTATTCAGGTAAAGAAAAACACACAAATAGTTTTCTAACAATATCTACATGGCAATCTGTTTATAAAAACGATAAAGAATACTTTGAACAATTTGATTTTGTAATTGGTGATGAAGCACATCAGTTTAAAGCTAAATCACTTACTACAATACTATCAAATTGTATTAACTCTAAATATAGGATAGGAACAACAGGCACCTTAGATGGTACTCAAACACATAGATTAGTTTTAGAAGGACTCTTTGGCCCTGTTTATAAAGCTACAACAACATCAGAACTCATAGAGAAAGGACAACTTGCTGATTTTAGAATTAAATGTTTAATTTTAAAATATGACGAATCAATAAGACATCAAGCAAGAAAATGGGATTACAATTCAGAAATAGATTACATTGTTAAAAGTGAGGCAAGAAATACTTTTATTCGTAATTTAACTTTGTCTTTGAAAGGTAATACATTAATTTTATACCAATATGTAGAGAAACATGGTAAAAATTTGTATGACAATATTCAAAGTAAAGCTGGTAAAAGAAAAACCTTTTTTGTCTTTGGTGGAACAGATACAGAAATTAGAGAGTCAGTTCGATCAATTCTTGAAAATGAAGATGATGCAATAGTTGTAGCGAGTTATGGTACTTTCAGTACAGGTATTAATATTCGCAATCTTCACAATATAATCTTTGCAAGCCCATCAAAATCTAGAATAAGAAATTTACAATCAATAGGAAGAGGACTTCGTAAGAGTGAAACAAAAGAAAAAGCCACCTTATTTGATATAGCAGATGATTTTCGTATAGGTAAATTTGCCAATTATACGTTGAAACATTTTATAGAAAGGTGTAAAATATATGATGAAGAGAAATTCGCCTATAAATTTTATAACATAGAGTTGAAAAATGGAAAATAAAGAAATCAAAATAATAAGATTAAAGTCCGGAGAAGATGTGATAGCCGCTTTCACAGAAAATAAAAAAGAGAAGAGAGTGACTTTAGAAAATCCAATGCACATAATTTTCAAAAGATCACCTACAACTGGAGGCACAAGTCCAATGATGTATATGTATCCTTGGGTGCCAGTAGAAATGGTAGAGAAAGACATAGCGCTTATAGATTCTGTAAATGTTTTAACTACATTTGAACCAAAAGGTGAGATGATAGAATATTATGAAAACGTAATCATTGATGCAAAAGAAAGAGCTAAAAAATTAGGTGATCAAAAAGTCTTTGAAGAAGATATTGAATATGATGATGATATTGATATAGATGAAATTAAAGAAGCTTTGAGAGAAAGAAAAACAAAAAAAATGGTGCATTAATGGATTATAAAGATGTGATTGTAAAAAAACCTTGGGGTCAAGAATATCTTTGTTATCATAACAAAGAAATTGCCATTTGGTTTTTACATATAAAAAAAGGAGAAAAAACTTCCTTACATTGTCACCCAAATAAAAATACTGGTTTTGTTGTTCTTAAAGGGCAAACAAAGTTATCATTTATAAGAGGTGGTGTTGATATATATGGTTTAAATAAAATTAATATATTTCGTTCAAGGTTTCATTCTACATACGCTGTAACAGATTCTTTTATATTTGAGATTGAAACTCCTGAAGATAAAGAGGATTTGGTAAGATTAGAAGATTCTTATGGTAGAGAGGGTGAAAAGTACGAAAGTTCTAGTCATCATTTACCTAAAAATAATTCTTGTGTATGGCTAGATGAAGCTTCATTAAGTCCTAAACATTTAGATGTGTGTGGTTGTTGCATACAACACATAGAAATAATTGATAAAAAAGAGTTACTAAATAAGAAAGAAGAAGAAATATTTGTCATAACAAATGGTGGTTTAGTCACAGATGAAAATGGTAAAAGACAAAAAATATTATGGCCAGGTGATGTTATTGATGGTGAAACATTACATAGACTAGCTACTGCATTTAAATTGGATTATAACACAACTGTATTACATATAATAAAAAATGTTTGAATATAACTGTAAAATTATAAAAGTAGTAGATGGCGACACAGTAGATGTTGACATTGATTTAGGATTCGGTCTTTGGATTCATAATGAACGAATACGAATGTATGGTATAGACACGCCTGAATCTAGAACTAGAGATTTAATAGAAAAAAAATATGGTCTATTTGCAAAAAAATTTGTAGAGGCACACTTACCTTTAAATAGTATTGCAACACTAAGAACACAAAAAGATAGAACAGGAAAATTTGGTCGTGTATTAGGTGAATTTATGTTGCCAGAATCAACATCAGATTTAACGGGACTTATTAAAATAGAAACACTTAATGAGTTAATGATTCATTTTAAAATTGGTGTTGCATATCATGGCCAAGCTAAAGACCTGATAGAACATGAACATAGAAAAAATAGAGATTTAGTTGACTTGAATTGTTTAGATGGTTTAGATGATGTGAAAAAAAATGATACATTTATTTGATTTAGATAAAACATTATGGGATTGCCAAAATAAATACGAACAAGAAATTTGGGCTAAACAATTAGTACCACCTTTCAAATTTGCCACCCATTATTCAGAAAATATTGTTATTGATGATGTTCTCTCTCGTTGCGAGTTGAGAGAAGGTGTTAAAGATTATTTTAAAAAAATATCAATACCAGAAAATAAAATAGGATTTTTATCTGTGGGTGCATATCATGGTATAGAAATGGAAAGACAACCTAGTGTTAAATTATTACAAAAGTTCAACATTTACGAATATTTTACACACACTAAAGTTCTACAATACAAAACTTTTGACAAAAAAGAAATTTTAAAATTAGTTAAAAAAGAGTCTGATGGTGAAGAAATTGTGTTTTATGATGATGATGAAAAAAATTTAGATAAAGCTGAGAGTTTAGGTATTAAAGCTGTTGACTCTTTAAATATAAAAAATTGGAATTTGTATGTCGGTTGATATTCTCTTTGTACACCCTAATGCTTCTGAAAAAATTTACCAAGGATTATCATCTAGAAATTCTGCTATAGAACCACCTATTTGGGCTGCTATGTTGGCCAAAAGTGTTCTATCATTAGGATATAGAGCTGAATTAATTGATGCTGAAGTTGAAGGTTTAAGTTATACAGAAACAGCTAAAAGAATTTTTGTATATAAACCTAGAATAGTATGTTTTGTAGTTTATGGCCAACAACCTAGTGCATCATCTCAAAATATGGAAGGTGCTACAAGAACATCTGAAATATTTAAACTACTTGAACCTGAAAGTTTTGTATTGTATGTTGGTGGTCATGTTTCAGCTTTACCTGTTGAAACATTAGAGAAGCATAGTGAGATTGATGCAGTATGTCAGAATGAAGGTGTTTATACAATAAATCAACTGATACAATCCAATTTATCTCACGAACAATTAAGAAATGTAGAAGGTCTGGTTTATAAAGTAGACAATCAAATTATAGTAAACAAACCATCACCAGTTGTACCTAAAAAACATTTAGAACGTGATTTACCTGGAATGGCATGGGAGTTATTACCAAATTTAAAAAATTACAGAACAGCTGGTTGGCACTCTTGGTCGAATGATACAGAAAAACAACCTTTTGCAGCTTTATATACAAGTCTGGGTTGTCCGTATAAATGTTCTTTCTGTATGATAAACATTATTAATAGAACAAAACCTGGATCTGAAATAACAAGTGAAGATAGTAATATATTTCGTTGGTGGTCACCAGAGTTTATCATAAAACAATTTGATCATATCGCAGAACAAGGTGTAAAGAATGTAAAGATCGCTGATGAATTATTTGTTTTAAATCCTAATCACTTTTTAAAAATATGTGATTTAATAATTGAAAGAGGTTATGATTTTAATATTTGGGCATACTCAAGAGTTGATACTTGTAAACCACAATACTTAGAAAAATTAAAACAAGCCGGTGTAAATTGGCTTGGACTTGGTATAGAAAATCCTAACAATGTATTAAGACAAGAAATACACAAAGGTGGATTTAAAGATGTGAAAGTTTTAGATTTGATTAATACAGTTCGTGATGCTGGTATAAATGTAGGTGGTAATTACATATTTGGTTTACCTTATGATACACATGAAACAATGCAAGATACTTTAGATTTTGCATTAGAAAACCCAACAGAGATGGCCAATTTCTATTCTGCTATGGCCTATCCAGGAAGTCCACTACATAAAGAAGCTAGAAAAAATAAAATTGTTTTACCAGAAACATATGCAGGTTATAGTCAACACTCATATGAAACACATAACTTAGCAAATGATCATTTAGAAGCTTCAGAAATTTTAGAGTTTAGAGATTATGCTTGGGATACTTACCACTCACATCCAAAATATTTAAGTTTAATGCAACATAAGTTTGGTAAAAAAGCTGTAGATGAATTAGATAGTACAAAGAAAGTTAAATTGAAAAGAAAATTATTAGGAGATTGATATGAATTTGATGAAAGCATTAATTATAACATGGGAAAACTTTCAAGACCAAGAAGTTGTTTATCCTTATTACAGGATAAAAGAAGAAACTGATGATGTAAAAATTATATCTAATGTAACAGGTAGATTTCATGGCATCATGGGTGTAAATATGACCTCTCATGATACATTAGATAATTTAACAAATTATTCTAATTATGATTTTTTAGTTTTACCTGGAGGTGTTAAGTCATTAGAAAAACTAAGACAAGAAAAAGATGTCTTAGAGTTTATTCGCCAATGGGATGTAGATGGTAAACTGATAGCTTCAACTTGTCATGGCGCTCAGTTAATGATATCCGCTAAAATTACAAAAGGTAGAAAAATAAGTGGTTATTATAGTATTAAAGATGATATAAACAATTCTGGTGCAATATATGTTGATGCACCTTCTGTTAGTGATGGTAATATTGTATCTTCACCACACTACGATCATATGGGTGCTTGGATGAAAGAGGCTATTACATTATATTATGCAAACGCTGAACGAGGATAAACTTCTTAGAATACATATTAAGGCATCATATTGTAGAGCGTTTGAAGAAGAAGTTTTTGACCTTGTACAAAAAAAGATAATTAAAATACCAGTTTATCTTTCTGCTGGGCAAGAATATATATCAGCGACTTTATCTCAATTACTACTTGATGTTGATAAACAGATATTCATACAACACAGAGGTCATTCAACCTATCTAAATTTTGGTCGTATGGAACATAACTATAACGAACCAGGTTTAGATCCTATTTACGAGCTTCATATGAAATATTTGGCTCTAGAATTATTGGGTGATAAAAAAGGTTGTGCAAATGGTATGGGTGGTTCTGCCTCAATACAATCAAAGAAAAATAACATATATGGTCATGATGGTCTTATGGGTTCTCATGGCCCTATTGCCACAGGTGCCTGTTATGGTAATAAAAAATTCACTCTTTGTTTTATTGGTGATGCAGCTGCTGAAGAAGATTATTTTTTAGGTGCTTTAGGTTGGGCATCAACAAAAAAATTACCAATATGGTTTATAGTTGAAGATAATAATCTCTCTATTCTTACCGAGAAAAAAGTTAGAAGAAACTGGGAGATGAATGATGTTGCAAAAGCTTTCAAAATGAAATCACATAGTTGTACTGATGATCCAAAAGATTTAGCTCTTCGTTTTTATGAAACTTCAATTGAAGAGCCTGCATTGTTTAATATAAAAACTAATCGTTTGTTTTGGCACGCTGGTGCAGGTATAGATGACCCTGATACACCAGACTTACATAAAAAATACATCAAATATTTTGGACCTAAATACAGTAAAGAAGCAAAAGATTATGTGAAAGAACTGTGGAAAAAATGCTTAACGTAAAAGATACAATAAAAGACGTTGTTCGTTATCATCTAAAAGAAAAAAATGGTTTGGCTTTAGGTCAATGTTTAACTGCTGTAGGTTGGGTTGGTGGAACTTTGCCAGAATTATATGAAGAAGATGGTATGGTTGAACTTTCTATGGCTGATGTTGCAGGTGGTGGCATAGCAGTTGGTATGGCTCTAGCAAATCGTAGACCAATGTATGTAATACGTTATCAAGGTTTTAATTGGTACAATGCACCAAGCATTATAAATTATGCAGCTAAATCAAAGGAGATATGGGACGTATCATGCCCAATATTTGTTCGCTCCATTGCAATGGAAGGTGGGATTGGTCCTGTAGCAGGATCATCTCACCACTCCTTGTATTATAGAATGCCTGGAATAAAAATATATTCACCAATGACACCTAATGAATATAAAGAAGTTTATAGAAATTTTATGAATGAAGATGAAGTTTATTATGTTTCAGAACACCGAGGTTCTTATAATAATACTGAAGAGTTACCAGATATAATTCAAAAAGATGCTAAAGTCACTTTATTTCCTATTTCTATAACAAGATTTGCAGCTGTTGAAGCCGCAAAAGAATTAGAAAAAGAGGGCACAAAAGTTAATATAATACACATCAATCAAATAAAACCTTTTAAAATAAAAAAAGAATATGTGAACTTTATTACAAATGGATTAGTCATAGATGATGATTATGTTGATGGTATTGCTAAAGCTATATCATACGACATACAAAAAATTACAAATAAAAAAATAGATGTTTTAGGTCTTGAAGATAAAAGTGCTGGTTTTTACAAACAAGTAGATAATTTACCGCCTACAAAAGAGAAAATTATTGGTAAAGTAAAAAAACTGTTAGAGGATAATTATAATGATAATAACTAAAACACCTTATAGACTTTCATTGTTCGGTGGTGGCACAGATTATTCTGATTGGTATAGTTTTAATAAATCAAGAATTATGTCAGCTGCAATAAATCATCATTGTTTTTTAAGTGTAAAAGATTTACCTCCTTATTTCAGTTATAAGTATAGAGTATCTTATTCAAGATTAGAAGCAGTAAATTCAATTGAGGATATAGATCACCCATCTGTAAGAAATTGTTTAAAACACTTAGATATGAAACAAAGTTTGACAATTACACATGATGGTGAAATGCCGGCAAAATCTGGTGTAGGTTCCAGTTCTGCTTTTACTGTTGGTTTATTAAATGCTTTATTTCATAAAAAAGGCATCAAACTTTCACCAAAAGAATTAGCTGAAAAAGCAATTCATGTTGAACAAGTATTAAATCATGAGAGTGTTGGTATTCAAGATCAGATTACAGCTGCATATGGTGGTATGAATATAATTACAGCCGGTTTAGGTAAAGAATGGGAAGTAGAACCAGTTAAAATATCAGATGAATATTTGAAAGAATTGGAAAGTCACATACTTTTAGGATTTTCAGGTAAGAGTAGAATTGCAGAAGTACAGGCAAGAAAACAAGTAGAAAGAATTGGTAAAAATAAAAATTATTTAAATGAAATTGCAAGTGTAGCCGATTTGGGAATACATTATATTTTAAAAGAAGATGGTATAGAAAAAGTAGCTAGTCTTTTAACAGCCACTTGGCAATTTAAAAAACATTTAACAGATAATTTGACAAATCAAAAACTAGATTATATATTTGATCTATCGGAAAAAAATGGATCATTAGGTGGAAAATTAATGGGTGCTGGAGGTGGTGGATTTTTTATGTTTGTTGTGCCTCCAGAGAAACAAGAAAAATTTAAAAAAGCACTCAACCACATAAAAGTTTGGGTGCCTTTCAAACTTAGTAAAGGAGGAAGTGAAGTCATATGACCGAACAAAAACAATACAGCGAAGTTTTGTTACAAGAAGCAAAAAGAATCAGAGAGTTCATTAAGCTTAATGAATCAGAAATAGGCGCCACTCATTTGAAAATAACAGCAAACATATTAGAAGTAAGAGCTAAACAGCTTTTAAATAACTTATCTTCAAACGGAACACCGCTATCATAACAGTTTGTCAACCCTTTGTCAAGGAATATTATGCAGAATTACCAAGAAAATTTTGAA
>Ga0181393_1000125_pt1 | contig 26764 bp, 20 predicted proteins | sample 16SPOviralmetaG_FD_130122 | JGI IMG/M metagenome (GOLD analysis project Ga0181393, IMG submission 130122) | Marine viral communities from the oligotrophic San Pedro Time Series (SPOT) site, San Pedro Channel, CA, USA - 16 SPOT_SRF_2010-10-21 | ecosystem: Environmental > Aquatic > Marine > Strait...
ACACATATGGTGGTATAAGAAAATCGAAAGATCATTTACTAGAAACAATTTTAAAGAAACATAAAGACATATTTGAATTTGAACCTAAAAAATTATGGGATCATTATTGCAAAGGTGCAGCTGGTGAAGAATTTAAAGTTTACTACATAGATCATCACCAATCACACGCCACCTATGCGTTTTTAAATTCAGGATACAAACAATCAGATATTTTAGCAATAGATGGCATCGGCTCAAAATATAGAACTGTATTTTTTGACAAAGATCAAAACTTAATTGATCTATCAGACAAACTGCCAATAGGATGGTTGTGGAATCATATGTCTAATTTAACAGGTTTTGGAACTTTAGGTGCAAGTAAATTAATGGGTAAAGTGGGTTATGGTAAATATAGTGAATACTATTATCAAACATTCGAAACTATATTTGACGGTCCTATTACCGAGAAGAAACAAAAACATTTTAAACACATTAATTTAGATAACATAGATGACCTAGCATTTACCTTACAAAAATTTACTATTGATAAAATAAAAGAATATATTTATCCTTTAAAAAGTTGTGATAATTTATGTATCGCTGGTGGCGTTGCATACAATGGATATATGAATGAAGAGTTTTTAAATCACTATGAAAATGTTTTTGTTCCCCCAGCAGTAGGCGATGAGGGTCAAGCAATCGGAGCCTATCAACATTGTGTATATACTCAAAACAAAAATAAAGTACATAAATCAAAAACTTTTGCTGGTAAAGAATACGAATACAAAGGAGATGAAAAAGTTGATTATAAAGAAGTAGCACAAGCGATTGCTGATGGTAAGATAGTAGGATGGTTTCAAGGTAAATCAGAAAGTGGCAATCGTGCATTAGGTAATAGAAGTATTTTAGCCGACCCTAGAAATCCTGATATTAAAAACATAATAAATGGCACAATAAAAATGAGAGAAGATTTTAGACCATTTGCACCTGCAGTACTAGAAGAGCATTATCAAGAATATTTTGATACAAGATTACCTAGTCCTTATATGTCTAGAATATGTAAAGTAAAAAGTGATAAGGTACCAGGTATCACACACATTGACGGTACGGCAAGAATTCAAACTGTTAATAAAGAATTCAATGAAAATTTTTATAATATCATAAATGAATTTTATAAAATTACAGGTATACCTATGTTATTGAATACAAGCTTTAATTGTCAAGAACCTATTGTTGAAACACCACAACACGCAATTAGAACATTTAAAAAAACAGACTTAGATTTATTAGTAATTAATGATTGGATAATAAGAAAATGAATACTTTTGATTTACTACACAAAAGAAACCATGTTCGTAGGTATAGTGATAAGATACCGCCTAAAGAATTAATAGAAGAGGCATTATGGCAAACATGGAAAACAACACCAACTAAAAATAATGCCATGCCATATAAAGTTTTTGTGTTTGGGCCAGAGAAGAAAAAAGAAAAAGAATTAGTACATGAAATGGTACATAAAAATCATATTAGCGCTGAAAATGCTGCTGTAAGAAAAGGTCTTTCTACAAGAACTGAAAATGGTGTGCCTAATCCATTTTATGAACATATAAAATTAAATCCTTACTTAATTTGTATTCACGCACAACCAAGACAACCTAATGAATTTTATACAGAGCAAATTAAAAGAGGTATGTTTTTCGACCAAATGCATGAATCTTATGTAGATAATTTTATTGATACATCAGCAGTTGAAGTTGGATTATTCTTACAACAGCTAACAAATTATATAATTGAAAAAGATATAGACATATCTTATACCTCTTGTTTTTTCAGAGACGCTCAAAAATGGAGAGACACTGGATTAAATCACGCAAAATGGAGACCTATAATACTAGCCTCAATAGGTTATGCAGAAAGATATAGATATGAGGATGTAAAAGATTGGGGAAGAACACACGAAGATTTAAAACCTGAATATGAGGAGATGATAGAATGGGTTTGAGTTATTTTGATACACTAGAACAAAAAAGACGCCATGTAAAAAAATATCGTAAAGATATGATACCGTCTAGAGCAAGTATAGATAGAGCATTATGGAAAGCATGGAAAACAACACCAGGAAAAAATAATGCTATACCGTACAAAGTTCATGTTTGGGGACCTGATATGGAGGTTCATAAAGAAGCAATACATAGTTTAGTTGTTAAATCACACCTTAATGTTGAAAAAGAAGCGGTTAAAGATCCTATGTTGCCTAATACCATTTCTCAAGAGCAGTTTGATAAAGAAAATCCTCATCTACCGAAAAACTTTCCTAATCCGTTCTATGAACATATTGCATTTAACCCATATCTTTTTACAATTCATAGTAGAGTATCAACACCAAATAAGTGGTATCAAGAAAAAATTAAAGAAGGCCATCAATACGATCAAGGCTATGAACACTTATTTGAGCATATAATAGATTCAGTATCAGTTGAAGTAGGAATGTTTGCTAGTAATCTAGGATACTATTTGCTAGAAGAAGGTTTAGACATATCTTACAATTCTTGTTTTAGAAGGAGACCTGAACAATGGCACAAAGTTGGTCTACATAAGGTTACAACAAGACCTATAACAATGATAAGTTGTGGATATGCGGAAAGATATCGAGAAGAAGAATTAAAAGAATTAGGTAAATTTGAATGGGACAGAAAACCTGAAATGAAAGATATAGTGGAATGGATGTAGATTTACAATTATTTAAAAATATTATGGCAGAAGCCAGACACAATACTGATCTATTAGATTCGTATAGTCCCAATCAGTTTAAATCAAAAGAGCTGCTTGTTAATCATATTAATAAATTAGATATATTGAATAAAGATAGTGAAGTCATAATTTTTGGTAGTTGGTATGGTAGTATATTAGTGCCAGCATTCGAGTATGTGAAAAGAATTACTTTAGTTGATTGTGATAAAGATATATTAAATATATCAAAAAATAGATTATTCAACCATAAAAAAAATATAGATTATGTTGTTGATGATGTTTTTGCATGGGCTTCAGACTCAAGTAGGATTAAAAAAACTGATTTAATCATTAATACTTCTTGTGAACATATGACATCCATGAAAGAACTAGAATTAAATACAAATTCATATTTTGCATTTCAATCAAATGATATGTTTAATATACCCACGCATATAAATTGTGTAAAAGATATTGAGCAATTTGAAAATCAAATGCCTTTTAATAGTAGAATAATTAAACGAGATATGGTAAAAGATGATAGAGGCACCAGATTTACAATAATAGGTAGATATAATAAATTTTCTGAAGGTTTGATGAGATGAAACGAGTAATTTATAGTTTATATATTGATTTACCTGCTAAAGAACATTTTGGTAATTCTAAGAATAAACACGATACAATAGAAAAGGCTGATGTAACCATCAATGCATTTAAAAAACACTACGACAAATTAGTTGAAAGTAAACTGACATATGCCGAGTATTGTGAGGCAGAATTTATAATGTTTGAATATGATAGCAAGTATATAACTTTTGAAAATAATTTTCTAAAAGACTTTCCTGAATTTACAGGATATGAAGTGATTAACTTTTATAAGATACATTTACTTCAAGAGTTGGCTAAAAAATATGATGAAATATTGTATCTAGACTTTGACGCTGTACCATTAACAGATGAGGTGTTCTTTGATGTCTGGGATTTATCAAAAGGTATTTGTGTTTATAATAACAATAAACAAATAGTGAAAACAAGAGAAGTAAATCATAGTATAAGAAGTCCATCAGCCAAGTATTTTAATTGTCAGGCGATGTTATTAGACGGCAATCACAGTCCTAATAATGATGTTATCAATACAGGTATCATAGGTGCAAGAAAAGAAGATGTTATTAAGTTAGACTACTTTGGAAACTTTAAAGATATAATAGACCTAATGACACGCTTACGGAAAGATACTAGTGGTTTATATCCTCAAAATATTATTGATATGTTTAGATATGACAACGAAACAATATTCTCATACAAGAAAGAAATTAATAATATTGATATACAATGGCTAGATGATAGATGGCACTATTTCTTTGATAAGCAAAATTATATACCTAGAGATACAAGAATAGTCCACGCAATATGTAAGGACTTTGATAAAGTTTGGGAACGATATGATTAAGATATGTACTGTATATTTTGAAGGCCTATATACGCCTGATTATGTATCTAAATTATATAGAAGTCTAAAAAGAAACACCAGTATACCTTTTGAGTTTATTTGTCTAAGTGATAATCCTAATGTCGAGGCTGATGTGGTGTTGCCTTATAATAAACATAGTGATATCAAACTACACTGGCACAAATTAAAGTTTTTCAGTTCACAGTTTGCTAATCAAAAACCTGATGATGAAATTATCATAATGGACATAGATCAAATTATAACAGGTAATGTAGATGATCTTATAGGACATCCTGTTTCTGATAACGAATTAGTAACCTATGGTATCTGGTGGGATTCAGTAATAGGTATTAATGGCGGGTTCTATAAATTTAAATCAGGCAGTCTCGATTATGTGTGGAATGACTTTGCATTAAATCCTGAATACTGGCAGATGTATTACTTTAGAAATAAAGATGTACATTTTAAATATTACGGTGAACAGAATTATGTCAACATGAAACTACACGAAAAAAATATGAAGGTGACAACAACACCGCCTGAATGGTTATGTAAGTACACAGCTAATAAAAATGAAATGGTAACTTTACATAAAGAATATACGAGAAAGTTTAATACAGAATATATGATATTAGATAAACCTAATGATATGATTAAGGTTGTACACTTCACAGGACCTGGCAAAACAATTCATAAATATAATGAGAGATTTATAAAGGATAACTGGTATGAATAGACAAGAAAGAGAAAAAAAATATAAAGAACGATTTGGTATAACAAGACCTGAAAGAGAAGAATTATTGAAACGCTCTTTTTATGATTGGGATAATGAAATGGATATTTTTAGAGATATGCAAAAGTGTCAAAGAAACTGGGATTATAAAAAGACAAAACAATATCATTCTTGGGATGGTGTGGTAGATTATCTATTGTGGGTTGCTACAAACTCACCATCAAAACAACATGAAGGTTATTTTGATGTATATTGGAGTTATGATAGAAAAGTCATAGAAGAATGTTCCAAATACACTTGGGGTACAACACATACTAGAGTGCCACCATCGACTTGGAGAAATTCACAAGCAAACGCACCTTTATATATTTTATTTGTTGCAAAGGAACCTGAAACACAACAAAATTGTCATGCTGACGGCACTTTAAAATCTAATACAGAACCTGTTAGGTGGGAAAATGCTTATGTGAGTATAGGTATAGCGATGGGATTAGTTATGAGGGCTGCACAAAAATTAGGTTACGCCACAGGTTGCAATAAAAGTCATGGCGATTTGAATGGTAATGACTACTGGGAAAAAAGACTAGGCATATTAGAAGATGTTAAACAAGGTAAAAAGAAAATAACATATGGTATAGGTATAGGATTGCCTAAAGAAGGTATGCCTAGATGGGAGTCTGAAGATACCGAACTTGCACTAGGGTCAGGTAATGGCAGTAAACTAACTACTGAAAATATGAATGTACATCCTAGAACAGGTAAAGAAATGAGAAAAGTTAAGATAGTTGATATTAAAGAAACTGCTGGTCAAAAGATAGAAGATCCTTATGGGGAAATACACGAAATACCAGAAAAGGCTGAAATAAAAATTAATTCACAAAGACCTAATTGGTATAATCAAACAACTAATTCATGGGTTAATCTAATAGAAATTAAATGAGAATAATTTGCTGTAGGTTTGGTGATAGGTTTACTGATTGGCATATAGACAATCTAAAACATATGATAGATAATTATTCAGGTTTAGAATATGATAGTTTTGAAGTGATTGAAAATAATATCTATGGTAACTGGTATAATAAACTTCAGATGTACGATAAGTTTAGAGACGGTGAAAACTTATACTTTGATCTAGATGTTGTTATATTTGATAAACTACCTAATCTAATAAGAAAAAACTTTACACTATTAAATGATAGTTGGTGGCGAGAGGCTGCTCATACGCCACTAAACTCCTCAATCGTGTCTTGGACTGGTGATGTATCGCACATATGGGATAAATTTAAATCTAGTGAGAAAGAGTATTTAGAAAAATATAATAAAGGTAGTGATGAGTTTTATTTTAAAGAAATAGAATATGAAACATACGGAAAAATATGTCCTTCAATTAAAGACTATCTATATGAAAAACCTAATTACAGTATTGTGACCTTAGGTCAAATGCACCACCTGATGGAAGAAGGTTGGTCTGGTTGGTATTCAGATTATTTTAAGGGCCGCAAGTAAAACATCCTTTTTAGTTTTACCTTGTCTTAATTCTGCTTTTGTATCTGTATCTTCAGAACTTCTTATCTTTTCATTTTCAAATAATGCTAGTTTTAATGCAAATAAATGATCTTCATTTTCAACATCAGTAAATAAAGCAGATACAAATTTTGGCCAGTAACCACTATCACTTTCTAGTAATACAGGATCAAGGTCTACACCATCAGCTTTAGCAATAGAAACAGCAAAGTCTATCATTCCTTGATGTTCTGCTTTTCTTTTTAGATAAGTATTTTCCATTAACTTATCTTCATTAATAACACCAAGAACTGCCTTACAGTTTTCTTCAGTAGGATCATAAGGTATAATCATAGATTCAAATACAGCAGTTTCTTCAGTACCTAATAACACTTCTATTGTCTCTTGCTCGTTGCTTATATAATGAGCACTATATATTTTTTTAGGGTCAATCATTTTGTTTCCTTAAATAATCAAATAGTTTATATTTGGGATTCCATCCTAGTTGTTTAAGTATATTTATATCAGCCACATTGTCTATTCTTTCATAATGTTTACCAATTTTTTTCTCTACATTCATATTTAAAGATGTCATTAAATCATCAAGTTTTATAGAGAAACCAGTACCTATATCAAGTACACCAGATATGTTAGATTTCATTACTGTTTTAATAGCACATATTAAATCGTAAACATGAATAAAGTCTCTACTATGATCCACATTTATATATTGAACAGCATCCCGTTCAATCATAGGTATTAACATATCGTCTCTGGCATTAGGACCATAGACAGTTGTAAATCTCATTCCAACACTACCTTCAGGTGCCATTTTTTCCATCAAGAATTTTGTAGCTGCATATGGATTTTTCTCTGGTTCCACAGCAGTACTCGAACTGGCATATAATATTCGTTTATCTTTGTATTTATTGAAGATTATACGACTTGCTTCGACATTATTTTCCCAATACTCTCGAGGATTGTCTAAGCTGTCTCTTACACCCGAACTACCAGCCAGATGTATGACTAGATCAACCTCATCAGGTAAGGCGGTATTTAATATGTCCTGGTTAACTTTTTTATCAAAACCAATTACATTATATAAATCTCGTAGTGAATTGTATAAATGTTTACCAATAAACCCTTCACTACCAGTCAGTAGTATATTCATAATTATTATGCCAAATAAGGCCGTAAATAGTAAGTATTAATAGTTGTTAGTCCGTCTGCTGGCATAAATTGTGATCTATAATCGTCTGTATTTATTAAACGGTTTCTTTGAATTTGACCACTTCTTTTAGTATCTGCCATACCAGTACCTCGATAGTAAGTAGAAGTTGTATCGGTGACATATCGTATCTTATAACCGTTAACAGAAACAGCTGTATGTAGTATTTGATTTTTCAGTAGTGTTTGCCATTCAGCATTTGTATATGGTCTTAGATCACCACCTGTATCAGAAAACATAGGTACAGTACAAGAACCAATATTATCACTACCATTTCTTCTATGTAGATAATAGTTATTAACTGTTTGGGGTTGATCTAAAGTTTCAGGTACACCACCTTCAGTATAAGCGTCTGAATCTGCTCTAGTATCTGTATATATGGGAGTTCCTGAAATATTAGTGTGATCTGATAAACTAGTGCCAGTTGAAATAGTATAAGTACCCGCTTGATCCGCACCGGTTGAAGTTGTTTGTACCATTGTTAGTATTGAAGGTAGTATAAATGTATCTAGAAAATCGGTTTGATTCATTGATACAACATTAGTACCATCATAGTAAACTGGATATAATACATTGTTAGTATCGGTTACAGCACCAGGTGTTCCAATAGTTTGAGAAATATTCGTAAAGTTTATAGTATTCGTAGTTGTATCCGTAGGTGTTTGAAATGATGACGGATGCGAGGTTGCTGCACCAGCAAGTAATCTTGTATCTGCTCTCGTACCGATACTATTACTAGAATCAACAGTTAAAGTAACCGAAGGAGCAGTACTATATTGATAAATTGCTTGTGATTGATTAGTTGTGTTCTGTGCCGCAGTAAATTCCTGCAGGTTATTAGAACCATCGTTATATAAAGAAAATCGAACAGTCATAATATTATTTATAAGTTCCTATGAACTAGGACTTCTTATCGTTTTGAGTGTTGTTCCAGAAGAGTTTTTAATTAATAGAGTGGTAACACCAGCAAAGTTAGATGAAGTGATTGCACCACCACTTAATGTAGTAGTTGACAAGTTTGTAATAGTTGCAGTTGTAATAGTTGATATTTCTTTACTTGCACCAAGAACTAATGCCTTGTTTGCAGCTGCAGTACCGTTTGTAATACCATCTAGTTTCTCTAGATCAGTTTCATTCATATCAGCAGAACCAATAATAAATGAACCAGTAGCGGTTAAACTACCAGTAACCGTTGCACCATTAGTAGTTGTTTCGAATTTTTTACTATTATCAAAATATAAATCAACACCATCATTTTCATCTGCTCGTATAATTGTTTCACTATTAGCTAAATTTTGAAACTTGTATGTACCTGATCTTAAAACTAACTCTCCAGTTGTAGTTTCTATATAACCATTTGAGCCGTCATGGTATATATCTAAATCATTACCTGTACCAAATCTACTTTTAACCGAATCTTCGTGGAGTAAATGTCCAACCATAGTTCCACCAGCGAGTGGTAGTTTAGCGTCTAATTGTGTTTGTATTGAACTGGTTACGCCATCAACATAATTTAACTCGGTAGTTGATAATGTAGCCCCATCTAAAATTTCTAATTCTGTCTCATTAATATCAGCACTACCGAATACAACACCACCGACTGTAATCTTACTAGGTGTTACCGTTAAATTACCAGTTGCGTCTGCGGTTGCGGTTGTAGTACCAAGTACGAATGTATCACTACTTTCATCAAATCCCATAAAGGCGTTATCGCCAGTTGATCCTCTTTCGATCAAAATACCTGAATCATTAGCATTTGAACTTGCACCACTATTTAATTCTATTATGTTGTCAGTAATTGTTGTATTTGTACTTGAGACAGTAGTTGTAGAACCATTAATAGTTAAATTTCCAGATACTGTTAAATTCACAGCTGTTGCAGTACCAGTTAATGCTGGTGAAGCAAGAGGTGCCTTTGTGTTTAATTGTGTTTGTATCGCACTGGTTACACCATCAACATAGTTTAATTCGGTTGTTGACAGAGTTGCACCATCTAAAATTTCTAATTCTGTTTCATTGATTGCAGCTGAACCGATTGTAAATCCAGCACCGGTTACAACACCAGAGGCAGTTATAGTGCCAGAAGCAGTTTGATTACCCGTAAGAGCAAGAGTTGTACCATCGAATGTTAAATTTGACTCACCATTAATTGAACCAGCAGTTGCTGTATCAGTTAAAATTCTATTATCACCACCGTTGGCAATCATAGTATCTGTTATTGTAGCAATAGTTGCTTTTTTAAGATTACCTGAATCACTAGTATCCGATATCATTATAGCGTCATCTGACGCTGCCGTTACCGTAGTATTAGCAGTAATAAAGGTACTATTAACAGTATTACCTAATGTAGATATTGACGCCTTTTTTAAATTACCTGAATCACTTATATCCGAGATTAAAACAGTATCACCTGCGGCCGCAGTAACCTCGGTATTACCTGTGATTATGGTTTTATCTATTGCCTTATTTCCTATTGTATTAACTGCCATATATTATCCTTATGATATCGTTGCCCCTAGTACTGAAACTGGGATCCACTTACTTCCATCATAAATTAATGTTGCACTTTCTCCTACAGCGTCCCATACGATTGAAGTTGAGACGGCACCAGAAAGTAGATTACCATTTGATGTAGTCAATGTAGCTGCATTACCAGCCACTTGCATTGTGATAATTTTCATTTGACCAGCGAAAGAACCAGTGGCCAGTGTTAAAGCAGATGTTCCCCCATTTGTATTTAAGAAGGTAACTAATCTATCTTTATTTATAGCATCCGTACCAGAACCATCACCAGAAACTGTTTCTGAAGATACAATAATTGAAGTACTTGATAATTGTTGTCCTAAAAATATAATATGATGTACATGACTTGATGAAGGTGCAGCTGCAAAAGTTATATTTGCACCAGCACTATCTACTGTATATGCAGTACCAGGTACTAACACAGCACCGTTTGAAACGACTAATAACATATTAGGATCGCCTACATTAAAGTTTAGAGCAAAAGTAGTTTCACTATTATCACCAGTGATAACTTGTTTCTCTAACGCCCCATAAGCGGGTTCTCTTCCTATGTATGAACTAAATGGCATATTTTATTTCCTATCCTGCACTTACCTGAAGAGCAGTTGCACCTGATCTCCATAATCTTCCCTTAACACCTGGATCAGAGTTTGGTAAACTATCATAATCTATTGTCAAAGTTGACCCAGTAGGTAGTTGACCAGCAACATTTGCTGCCGGTAAATTTGTTAAACTTGCACCAGAACCACTAAATGTAGTTGCAGTATGTGTTCCTGTTGTTGCAGTACCACCAGAGTTAGTGGCAAACTTAGCGTCATTATCAAAGTATAATACAACATTACCGTTTACACCCATCTCTAACATTGTTTCGTTGTCAGCAGCATTCATAAAGTGAATATCATCACCATTAATTTTAAGAATTCCAGTATTATTGTCTATGATACTATTAGTACCATCGTGATAAATTTCTAAATCACCACCTGTTGCATTTCCTATTTCTATCTTAACATTATCAGCGACTATTAAATCACCAGTCATAGTACCACCAGCAGTTGCAAGTTTACTATCTATTTGTGTTTGTATTGCACTGGTTACACCATCAACAAAGTTTAATTCAGTAGTTGATAATGTCGCACCATCTAAAATCTCTAATTCAGCTTCTTGAATATCTGCACTACCAATTATTAAACGACTAATTTCAAGAGAACCAGCAGCGATTGTTAAATCGCCAGTAGAAGCACCAGTTGCAGTTGTAGTACCTAAAATAAATCTATCAGCAGATTCATCCCAAGCGAATATTGCATTATCACCTGAAGATCCTCGTTCTACAACAATACCACAGTCATTCGCATTTGAACTTGCCCCATTATTTAACTCTATCATATTATCACTAATAACTGAATTTGTAGTTGCCAAAGTAGTTGTAGTACCGTTAACAGTTAAGTTTCCTGATAGTGTTAAGTTTACACCAGTTGCAGTACCAGTCAATGATGGACTAGCGAGAGGTGCTTTAGTAGCAAGTTGAGTTGCTACTGTATCAGAACCAATACTTGCAAGAGTATTTAATTCGTTTGTAGAAATCGTAGCACCATCTAAAACTTCTAATTCTGCTTCATTGATTGCAGCTGAACCGATTGTAAATCCAGCAGCAGTTATAGTACCAGAAGCCGTTTGATTACCTGTAAGAGCAAGAGTTGAACCATCAAAAGTTAAATTACTCTCACCATTAATTGAACCGGTTGTACCTGTATCTGTAAGAATTCTATTGTTCGCACTATTTGAAATAACATTACCTAGTGTAGATACTAATGCTTTCTTTAATGAAGTTTGGTTGGCGTCATAAATGAGAACATGGTCAGCAGCAGCTGCACTAACCTCGACTTGACCTGTGATTAATTCACTAGTTAATTGAGAAGAACCAATAGAATTAGCGTCAGGTATAATACGAGCAGTTTCCCTATCTCTATTAATAACAATAATATTATTTGTGCCAGCAACAGGTGCAGTAGTGAAGGTTACTCTTCTAGGATTGCCAGAGCCGTCATTGTTAATATTATAAGTAATACCTGGCTCTTGCCATACATCTTCTACATAAACGCTTAGTGAATTAAATCCACCTGAAGGTATATCAAAAGTTAAATCGAAGTTTACTGAACTTCCGTCGCCACTAAATCTATCTTTAGTTGCTACTGGAGCAAAACTTCTAGCCGGTGATGGTCCTGTATAATTACCCATTATTCTCTCTCTTAGTTAACATCCTCAAGAATTGATAGTATAGCGTCAACGCTACTAGCGTTTGAAGCATATACTTTAACGACATCTGCTGCCTCTGCTACTATCTTTTGTCCTGATATAACTTTTAAAGTTGAACCAGCAGGTATCGGTACATTTTTTACTAAATGAATGTCTGTACTTCCTCCGTGAGATAGAATAGCGGTTACAGTTTGTGAAGCGTTTGAAGTATTACAGAAATCCAATTCAATTAAAATACTTGCCTTTGCACTTGGCACAGTATATAATGTAGTTGGAGACCCTGAAGTACCACTAATTCCTGATGAAAAACCTTTTTTAAATGTATTAGCCATTGTTATTCCTATTTATTATCCTAATGCAACCGCCATAGCGATTGAAAATGCTTTCGAAGCAATATCAGAATTTACTATGTCAGCTGCGGTAGCAGTTGATGTTAACATAGTTCCTGTACTGTCCGGTAGTGTTATCGTATTGTCCTGTGTTGGATTTGTCACCACTAAAGTAGTTTCGTGTGCGTCAACACCAGTTCCTTCAAATACTACACTAGTTCCAAGATATAAACTTCTCCATGATTGAGTATCTTGCCCTAAATCAAAACTATTGTGAGTATTAGGAATCATGTTTGAGTTTACATCAGCGTTAAATGTAATATTATCAGTAGCAGCGTCACCCATTGTAATATTACCAGAGGCAGTAATGTTTCCGGTTACATTAATGCCCGTTGACTGTACGGAAAGTATCTGACTTCCTCCTACAGTAATATCGACTTGATCTGCAGCGCCAAAAAATATACCAGTGTTTGTATCACCAGTATTTGTAATTGAAGGTGCAGAAGCAGAACCATCTGGAAAACTTGCAATACCTGTAAATACAGGATTCGCCGAAGTTGCACTTTTACTATTTAGTTCTACAACAGCTTCAATCACATCCGTTGCGGATGCAATCATTCCCGAGGCGCCGGTTACGCTTGTAATATCACCTACATCTACAGCGAGTTCATTAAACTCTACTCTAAACTGTTCTAGAGTATTTGATGTGGTTACATTTCTATCTGCCATTGTTGTCTACCATTTTTACTAATAAGTTTTTTATTTCTTTAAAATCTTCTCTTAATTCGTTAACTTCTCTAACTAGTCCTCTAACTGTTTCTCTCTCTAGTTTTCTTGTAGAGACTTTTCTCATATACATATTAAAACCAGTTTTATCTTTATTTACTATTGCTTTACTATCTGTATCTTTAACTAAATCATTATGTCCTTCTACTTTTAATATACTCATTATACAGCCAATGCAATACCTCTCATATCTTTAATTCTAGGTACAACAGCACTATTAGTTCCAGTAAGCACTATCTTTAATTGAAACGAAGTAAACTCTTCTAGATCACTTGCACTAAATTTGTATTCGTTAAATGTAATATCATCTTGAGCTTTAGTGATTGTTGCATCCTCGACACCGGTTGTATTAAATGGTGTAAATCCAATATCTTGTAATCGTCTTGTTTCACTTGGTCCAGTTGTTCTGAAAAATACTTTCATTTCTGAATCGTTTTGAACATTTCCACTTATACGAATATCTAATGCAGTTGACGGGTTATCTAGATTAACTGATCTAGTTAAATATTTAGCAGCTGCACTTGTTTCTTTTGCATTTGTCTCAGCAACAAAATCAGGTGTTGTGCCACTTGCAGGACTATTTATTCTATTTTTGGTTACGAATACACTCATTGATTCTGTATCAATCACAGGAGATATGTTATCTGCTGTTGTTGATAAATCAATTATGGTTTGAAAAGACTTATTACCACTCATTTCATTTGTTTCATTTATTGCAGAAGCAACAGTTTGCGGTCCATTAAATAAGATATTTTCTCCAAGAGGAATTGAAAGGGCTGAAGTTGAAGCAGTTAAACTGTAAGCAGTTTGAGAACCATCTACTGATTTACCACTTGTAGTTCTAATCTTAGTAGAAATTGTAGTACCAGGCAATTCTATTGTAGGTACAAATAATTGACATTGGTCTAAATGTCTATCTTGAGTTGCGACAACAGCAGAACCACCAGCGTTTCCAGTTGCGTTTGCATTTGAGGCAACCGTAATATCATAAGTATCAAGTGTAATATTTGAAATTGCAGTATGTGTTTTATTAAATGCACTTGCAGCAATATTATTAATTGTTGTACCAACACCTGAAATGGTTACATTTGCACTTGTACTATGCATGCCATGATTAGGATGAGTCACTCTTACAACAGCAGAACCACTAGTTGTCTTAAATGGATTTGCAGCCAATGTTCTACTCTCAAGAGTATCATTAACTAATGTAACCGAACCAGTGTTAGTTGTTGTAAATTTAGCTCTGTTAATATTAAATTTTAAATCTTGTTCTTGACTTGCAGACCATGTACTACTATTTTGTGATTTAAATAAAACACCAAGTGAAGGTTGTTTAGAAACTAATCTACCACTTGATAATGCTTTTTCACCAGTAGTTGCAACATAAACTTGATAATCAGTAGTATTTGCCAAAAGCACAACAGCATATTCTGTTTTATCAGTTAGATAAACAGGACTAGGCATAGTAAATCTAGTTGCAGTTTGACCATTTGTTGAAGTGTTTATTGAACTAGGGTTTAGTGTTATATCACCGAAAGGTACTACTCTATTAGAAGGATAACCATTAACGACTGGTCTTATTTGAACGGTTACAGGTATATTACTTGATTTACTAGAAAAGAAAATATCAACAGAGGTTAAGAAAATACCACCAGTATTATCTACATAGAATGTTTGTGCTAAAGGATCGCCTTGGCCAAATACTCTTTCCCTTCTTGAAGTGGTGCTTGTATTAGTTCTACTTGTGGTTCTAGTATCATTAACAGCCGTTCTTGTTACCTGTGCTTCTCTAGTTGAAATTATTAATTCTTGTTTAGTTTCTATAATACCAGAAGCTGTATAATTAACTGATCCTGCAGTTGAAATTTCTGAAGCCTTACTTGAACCTGTACTAGATGAAGATAATTTAAATTCTCTTTCACCAGTTCGCCATCTAGGATTAGAATTAACTTTAGGATCAGGGATTGCGAATGTACCGGTTACAGCACCGTTAGAGTCTGTAAGTAAAGAACCACCAAGTGAACCGCCATTGGGGGTGACATATGCAGTAATAGCAACATCATCAAAGAAAGGATAAACTCTAGTACTTGGTCTCATACTAGTTGCACTAAATGATATAGTTCTTGATCTTATAAACGGAACAAAAGCAACATTAATAGTTCTGTCTCCATGACTTCTTGATACAGTTCTAGGAACTATTGAAGTTCTAATTCCTGTTCTTCTTTGTCCTACTCTTCTTGTTGTAGTAGTTCTTGTAGTGGTGTCAAGAAATCTACCTACTATAAGCCTTGTTGTTCTAGTACTAACAGACGGTGCACCAGTCCAAGAAGTTTGCCATTCGTTCCATACTGTACCCAAAGAATCTTTTAATTGATTTGATACAGTAGCAAAATTATCAGCCCCTTGTACTATTAAATCAGGTGCTCTTTCTACTTCTTTCCATTCATCTCTAGAAGGACTTAATGCAATATTACCAACATATTTAACAACATCAAATGGATTAATATTTTCAGTTGTAGTTGCATACGGTTGAGTAATTTCAGTTTCTTCAGAATAATCTAATGTAATTATATCACCTGTTTTTTTATAATTTGAGTTTGATCTTGTTGTGTCATTTGGTGTTGCACCATTTGAATCTGATTCGATTAATTTAACAGCGTCTGTAAAGTGTGTAGGTCTTCCCTCACCAGCAGCCATATCCATAGCAATTTTATAATCATCATTAAGAGTATCGCCAATATCATGTCCTGTAAAGTTATCTACAATAAATCCATTTTTAAATCTATCAAATCCATCAGAGTCTTGTATTTGTAAGTTTTCTGCAGCTGCTTCTAATAAAGAAAGTTGAGTATAGTATTCAACATTTTCAATTCGTCTTTCAAGTTTACCAATATCTCTCATTGTATATCGTCTATTATCTTGAGCAAAAATTTGTACATCTTTAGGGGCAAAAGTGTATGCAGGAATATCTAGAGTATATAAATGCATAGCGTCATCTATATTACCTGGTACACTAGGACTAACTGAAGAGGTGCCTTCTAATACTTTAAATTCACCGTCTTTATCTATAAAGATTTTATCAATTCTATCCAGATAGTGTTCTAGGTCAGCAGTTATAAGTGTTCCAAATTTAGGTACATCAATCGCAGCTGCACCAGTGCCATCGAATTCTCTATCGTTGCCACCAGAGTTAATTATTGAAGCGTCATCTACTCTAGGTCTAAAGTCTAAACAATCTCTTAGTTTAAATGTTTGACCAGTTGTATCTGAAATATATTCAGGAATAGTTTCGTATTGAGCAGATGGATAACTGTCGACACTAAAGTATTCACCAGAACCGTGAGAATAAAAACTATATGTAATTAATAATCTACCAGTGATTGTAATAGCGTTTTCTTTTTTGACTAATCTTCCTATATCGTAGAAGTTATCTCTTTGTCCTGTATCAAGTGTAAATCTATCGGTAACATCTGTATCACCAGTTGTTGCATTTGTACTAAAATCAGCGGCCATATGAACACTAGTAAGTGTATGAACATCTGCCTTACCGATACTAATAACATCACCTTGACAAAGTGCTTGTGTAGAAATCTGTACAGTTTGTGCTGTATTATCTGTTTTATTTTTTTGACCTGCAGTACTTCTAGCAACCGAAGTAATTATTTTTACTTTAGCAGAACCATAACCAGCGCCTAAGGCAACCGTTAATGTACCTGAACCTGTGCCAGATAATTCACTTGAAGTTAGTTGAACTAAGTCACCAACCGAACCAGTACCCGGTGCAGTTTCTAAACTAAGAACATAATCAACATCTGAAGCAGATAAAAAGGTCTCACCAGAACCAGCAGATAATGAAATTGAACCAGATGATAAGTTACCTATAAATGTTCTTCTTACTGTATAACTTGTATCTGTCTGTAAACTGTTTGAAGTTGTTAATAATGTTTTAATAGGTGAAAACGGTAATTGAAATATAGAAGTATTTTTATTCGCCTCATTTACTTTTGCTCTATTTCTAGTTGCTACTTTAGAAGTTGCAACACCAGAACCACCAACAGCGGCAGAAATTTCTAAATCAGTATCACTTTGAATGCTCTCTACAATTTTTGTAATTGATGAACCAGCATTATCAATAAATGTAATTTGATCGCCAATAACTAACTCACTTTGAAACTTTGTACCAGAACCAAGAACACCTGTACCTGAATTTGCAATCGAAATATTTCCTGTTAATGCAACCCTTGAACCATATGTTGCAGTTAAATCAGCGTCAGCAGTAAAATCTTCATTTGCAGTATTACTATAAAGTTGTTTTACAGAAGCAATATTTCTAGTTGTAATTCCTCTACGACCAAAAGCACTAAATTGAATTGTTGCAGTATAACTTGAAGTTGCACCAGTTATTACTTCATTTTCTGTAAATGCACCTTGAACATTTGAAAGTTGTACTGTATCATGTTTTGCAGTTGCACCCGAACCAGAATATGTTTGTGAAGAGCCTACAGCAGTCGGTGTGCCTCCAGAACTTGCGTCTGAAAATACTTTAAAAGTTGTACTAGTAGGATCTTTAACTGTAAAGTTTCCGTTAATATCAGTCATACCACCAACACCAGCAATCTTAACTACTTGACCTTCTTTGAATGAATGTCCACCAGACATAGTAACCACAACGGGAGTCGCAGTTGTAGCACCAGTTATAGTTGCAGATTTTTCAGTTGATATACTTTCTACGATACCAGTTGCACCAGAAGTACCACCAGTTATTTTTTCACCAGTTGTAAACCCAGAAGCATTACTAATTGTACCATCAACCTCGATAGTAGTGAACATTTCTACATCAAATAGATATGCTTTAAATACACTTGTTTGTGCGAATATTTTACTTGAAGCTGTACCAGCAGCGTGTTCGAATCCTCTTATCTTTGCACGACCAATTTCAGAATCAGAAACAGTTGACTTAGCACCAGGAGTACTAGTCAATTCACTCATTAAACTTACTGTACGATAAGGTGAAACATCTGAAGCATTTGACCCGGTTACAACACCCATATCAGGAAGACTATGAACATTATTTACATGAACAAAATTTCCTAAATCAAATTGGGTTACATTATTATTAACAGTTGCAAAATCTCTAGCTTTGTTAATATCAACAATCGCCTGAGCAATTCTATCTACTTCATAACCTTTAATATATGCTTTTCCAGGAGACATTAATCCTGCAAGCATAGCAGTTGAAGCTGTGCCATCTTCATCAGTTGTAGCACCAGAAGAATAGATACCTCTATTATTTCCTGACTGAACACTCTCTCTTAAATCTAATTCAAAATCTCTAACCGAATAATCGCCAGACTCATCAAAGGTTCTTCTTGCCAATGTATCTTCGATAACATTAAATGAAGTTGCTCGAACCTGATTAACAAGAATACCGTTAACAATTCTTGCTAATTCAATAAAAGAAGTATCTGAAGTTGAAGCAAGTGCTAATTTTTTTAAAGTAAGGGTAATCTTTAATCTATGAGCACCAGGAGCATTTTCATTTGAAGAACCAGCAGCGTTATCGTTTAAGTTTCCATCTTCAGCAGATGTATTAGTAGTTTCATTTACATCAAGTCCGATTCTATATGAAGGTGTATTTGTGTACTTATCTAGTACTAATGTTTGTGCTTCGTTTTGTACAAAAAAACCTCTAGTGTAAAATATACCAGCTTCTATTTGAGTAGCTGAGCCAGTTGCAGTTGAAGCAACAGCACAGGTAATAGAAGTATTAACACCAGCAATAGAAACTGTTCCAGTAATATTTTCACCATCAGTAAATGTAGATGAAGTCTTATTAGTACCTGAATTTGTATATTTAACAAATAATGTATTAGGATCAGTACCATCGGTAACTACTGTATTTACAACAGTTGCAATAACACCAGAAGTTGCACCAGTAAATGTGCCCCCTACTAAATTTGAAAGAGTTGAAGTACCAGAAAATGAAGTAAGTTTAACAGCCTCGTAATCAGTATTTACAGAAATCTGACCAGGTATAACCATAGCACCTTCTTTGAAGATGTTATTACCAAATTTTTCGATTTGATTTTGAAGAATCGTTTGTGCTTGAGTTAACTCTCTCGCTTGAATAGCGAAAGAAGGTCTGAATAATACTCTATGGTAGTTATTACTGTCAGCATAATCGTCATAGTATGGACTGACATTAAAATCCGTTAAGGTTGCCATTTATTTTCCTAAAACTCAATAATTAGTTTAATATTTTCTGTCTGGTCAGAAGCACGGGAAATGGGCGACCTGTGTTCTACATAGATTACATCTCCTGAATCGGGTTGAATTTCTGGGTTTGAATAACCGGAAGAGAATACAACAGCATTCACAGTTGCACTTGAACCTGTATCTGGAGTTGCAGTTGCACTTGAAGATTGGCCTGTTATCACATTCGCACCACTAAATGCTGTCAAATTTCCATTTGCGTCTGTACCATAATCTGGGAATCTAGTTTGACAATAATATAAAATTTTATTATCAGAATCCCAAGATACTACTCTACCAACAGCACCAGTTGACGCTTGATTTATTTCTTCATCAATCGTAAATGTACCTGGTGTAGGAGAAGCAGCAATTTTAATTGCTTTAGCGCCTCTTAATGTAGTACCGGATGAAACAGTTGAAGTACCAAAGTTTGTTGGGTCTCTTACGATACCTACTGTTCTAAAATCGTTTGTTGCTAAAATATCTGAAGTACCTTCACTACCAGTTAAATCTGTATTCATCATTACGAAGAAGCCACCTAATTCTTTTACACCGTTTTTACCGTGGCCGCCTTTAGGTGGAATAATAACATTTAAATTTCCACCAGATCCTGCACCACCAGCATTAGTTGCAGCAATTATATCTGCATTACGAATATAAGCATAAGTGTAACCAGTACCTGCAGTTGTTATTGTTGCGGATGTAATTGCACCAGAAGTTAATACTACTGAAGCAACACCACTTGAACCATCACCACGAATAGGTACAGCAGTAATTGTACCAGAAGTACCTCCACCACTTACATTATAAGAAGAACCACCAGCAGCAACGAGAATAGTATCTAACGCACCATCAACAGCCGCAGCTGATACAGTTGAATTAGTTGATACAGGCATAAAGTCAGTTGATACAAAGTTTGTAACCTGTGTTGTACTTAGTGAATACATATATTTCCATCTGTATCCGTCAGCAGTTGAGAATATAGAGTTTGAAGTGGAAGTTGGTTCACTAGTTGAAGCAGTTGCACCGTCATTTTCAATAACTTTATAAACATTGTTAGCAGAGTTAATTACATAAAAAGCACCATCATATAAATTTGTTGCACCACTATTTGTAGTATTTGAAGCACTTATATTATGTTCGTACATATCATAAGTTGTACCAGTTGTCCATGTTCTTTTGGGAATAACTTGAGAAACATCTGAAGAAGCAATCTTTTTAAGTCCAAGAATTTCATCATAGTTGTAAAATTCTGATACTACATCATCATTTGGCGTAGGTGGTACAGAGTCAGTACCTTCTACTATTGAATTTCCTTGAACATCTACATCTGTTTGCCAAGTAGATGATCTACCGATAAACAAATAATACGCAGTTGGCGCCGATTCCGAGAAGGACTCAACGAATTGTTCAGCGTTATTTAGTCTAAATTTTGAAGTGATTATTGCAGCCATTGTTTTTTCCTATTTAACTATTTATACAATCTTAATGAAGATTGACCCAGTTTCCTCCTGTATATACTTGTAATTTATCATTTGTCGAATCATATACGACAAGTCCATTTTCTGTGGCAATACTTTCTTTTGTCGCAAGAGAAACAACGGGTGCTCTCATAAGATCGGTTGCCTTTAATACATCTACACTCGGCATAGTACCATTATCAATATTAATTGATCGGTCAGCGGCCGCAGTAAAAAACATATCTATTGTTACCGAATATGAAGTGTTGTCATCTGTACCTGCGATAACTACTGAAGGTGTAACCGTAACCGTAAAGTTATTAACACCGTCAATCATTGTTAAAGAATCCTCTATTGAATATTCAGCAGTTTTTGTAGAACCAGGTGTCAATGTACCTGAAGTAAATGCAGCAGCGATTGAAGGATCAAGGGCGACACTATTAAAGTTAATTGCTACACCGAAACTTCCGAATGTAGGTACAAAACTAGTTGTTGATCCGCCTGCAGGTGTAATCTTAATAGCGAATGTTAATGTGCCTTTGTTAAGTGTTTTATCTGCCGAATTGAATACAGCAGAAACAGCACCGAATGAGTTTGAAGTTGACCCGTCTTTTGTTAATGAACCAGACGAAATAGTTTTTGAAACTTTTGCTCTTTGTCCTGTAGCAGTACCAGCGTTTGTATTATCAGCAGTATAACCAGATGATGAAGTTGAAGCAGTAATTCCGCCAGTTGTACCAGCAGAACCAGTTGTTGTAATACCACCAGTTATATCACCAACAAAGTTAGTTGAAGTAACCGAAGACAGCCCAGCGTAAGTTGTAACCGTTGCCCCTAGAGCAACAGCAGTGCTACCGATTGTAACCGAAGAGTTTGTAAGTGAACTATTTGCAATAGCAGATAATGTATTAGAACCACCAGAAATAGTTTTGTTTGTAAGTGTATCAGTTGTTGCTTTACCGACTAATGTATCAGTAGCAGTAGGCATTGTAAGAGTAGTAGAACCATTTGGTTTTAATGAAGCAATAACCGGTGTTGTTAAAGTCTTATTTGTAAGTGTTTGTGTAGTTGAAGTAAACAAAGTATCTATTTGAGATAACAGAGCACGACCTTCAGTACCACCATCTGAAACTAAAAATTTATCACCAACAGCAAGTGTTGCACTTTCTAAATCATTTGCACCATCTATATTAACAACCGCCTCAACATTACCATATGATAACTGTCCTGATCCGTCTGTTTTTAAAACTTGATTGGCAGAACCATCTGCTTGCGGCCAAGATTGACCATCTAATACGATTGAACCTGAACCGTTAGGTGCGATAACAATGTTGTTATTACTTACTGATACAATTTGTTTTGCGTTAACATCTAGATTACCACCAAGTTGTGGTGTTGTATCTTCAACAATGTTTGCAAGTGTACTAGGTGTTGATTTCGTGAATATTGAACCGTTCCATGCTAAGACATCACCTGTACTCGGTGATCCTAAACTAATTTTTAAATCTGTACCATCGCCTAATGCAGTATATAACTCACTAAAGTTATCATTTACTATATCACCGCCAGCACGAAGAGTAGTACCCCCTCCATCGTTTGCACTTGATCCTAAATTGATTGATTGTTTTGCCATATGAACTATTTATACGATTAAGTTAGATCGTCCTCATCAAAAGTTGAACTAGTACTATCAAAAGTCCTAGTAGTTGTAGAGAAGTCCCCTACTGTTTTAGAAAACTCTATTGGGAACGCAATATTTGTCTTTAAATTTCTACTATTATTAGTAGGATCTTCTAATTCTGCTAATGTAAGTACAGTACCATTTAAAGTACTATCTAACATTCCTGTTAAATGAAAGTTTCCCCATTGTGCCACAGGAACTCCTGTACCATTATTATAAGGGCCTTGATAAATATTGCCGAATTGAAATGCATTTTTAAGTCTAGGTCCAGCATATGCGTATCCGTGTTTTCTTACAGTACCTCTTATTTTAAATCCTAAATCTTCACCATCTCCCAATATTTTTACAGTCAGTTTTCTGTTTACGGTGACATCTCTTGTATTTGTAGTATGTGTATCGTCATTATCATTACCCACGGCAGGATTTGCTCTTAAAGAGGTGCCATCAGTTGTTGTTCCCGATCTTCTACCAAATACAGTAGAGAATAAAAATCTGTAAGTTGAGAATAATGGTGTATCTACAATACCTGATACGATACCTTCAATAGGAATAGAAATCTGCCCACTTACTCTTGATGATATTTTTACTTGACCGGTTACAGCAAATCCACTAGGGTGTATTGCTTTTTTAATGTAGTCTCTCCACTTTGTAATACTTTCACCGATTTTTACAACATATGAATAATCTTGATAATATAAACTATCTTGTATTCTTTTGTCTTTTTCTGAAATAAATCCATCTTGAGTAGTAAATCTACCAGATGTTGTAACCTTAGTTGCTGATGTGGCTGTAGAAGTTCCTAAATCTACTCTACTTACAGTAATTGTACCACCTCCAAAAAATGTTAATACTTGTCCCTCAACAATAGCACCCGAACTTAATGAAAGTTTCATTATATTTGTACTTGTATCAATACTTGTTAAAGTACCAGCTGCGGCACCTGATCCAGAAGTTTTTGTAAATGTTTCACTGGCAGATATTGATCCAGTTAAACCAGTAAAAAAAACATAAGTTGGTACTGATACACTAATTGTACCACCATTAAATTTTATACCTTGATCTATTATTTTAAATTTTTGTATTTTACCTATTTCACCACCGTATGCTTTTACAACAGCATTTGAACCAGAAGAACTAACTACTGTGGCAGTAGGTAAACTTAACATACCTTGTCCTGATCTGGTAACTCTTATGTCTGTAATTTCACCAGTACCTGTGGTTGCATCCTCTTGAACTATTTTATCGCCTTCGTAAGGATCGCCTGACTGTGTACCATCTTCTAATACAATATGATCTGCTGAAGTACCTGTTTCACCAGCAAATCCTCCATTGACTACTGAAACAACAGCCTCAGCACTGGCACCATCTGAACTCGTATATGTAAAGTTAATAGAATCTCCTACTACATAGTTTGCACCGCCATTTTCAATAAATATTTCCTCAACACCACCTCTACCAATCTCTTCAATTAAACCACTAGCACTAGTACCATCACCAGTGTGTGATATTGTAACCAGATCATCAATATTATATAATGCACCATCATTGACCACAGAAAGTTTATCTATCATTGTGTTGACTGTGCCTTTTGCAACCAGTGTATTATCAGTATTATCAATAGCGGTAACTGTAGCACCATGTAAAAAAGTTCCTGATATTGTTTCAGCATTTAATTCTAACTCATACACAAAAGTTGCACCAATACTAAATGCGGTAACATTTTCTACAAGAGCACTTGCCGTATTAGTACCACTTATCATTGTAATTGTTTGGCCGATTGAATTTAGTAGATTGCCTGATGTTTGTAAAACTCTTAAAATATTTTTTTCATTGAATTGACCGATAGAAGGTTTTAATAAATCTCTATTTGGGTAATAGATATCAGGAGTTTCATTGAATAACATTTGAAAAAACAGTTGATTGGCCTTTGCTGTACCTTTTGCACGATATAGGTCTTTTATGTTCTTTATAGTTTTTCTTTTATCAACATCTGTATATAGATTTTCTGTAATACCTTGCATAAAAGATAATCTCATTGATGATAAAAAATCATATATTGTTTTATCAGCGTCAGCATAATTTAAAAGTTGTTGAATATTTTGAACTGGATTTGCACGATATCTACCAACCGTAGCTGTAGCACCTGAAGTAGAACCTATGATAGTTTCACCAGTTTTAAATCTAGAGTTTGCTGAAATGAATAATTTACCATTAGGTGTATCGGGACTTAAAATAGTTGCACTTGCACCAGTAATCAAACCTGTAATCGTTTCACCTAAAGTAAATGCAGAAGCAAAACCATTTTCTTCTAAAATAATAGTATCATCATTTTCAAATACTAATTTATTAAAAATATTTGGATTTCCTGTTTCTAGTAAAACTTCATCTTGCTCAGAAATATTTGTAATTTGTAATTCAGCACTCTCTAAAAATATGTAATATGATTTAACGAAATCTACGAACCCGGGATGATCCGCCTGTACATATTCAGGAACTTGTTGCCCTACTAACGAAGATATTTTTTCTTTGAGGGTGTAATAATTTTCCATTTTAGTAAGATGATGTTGTTGTGTAGCCTACTCCAGAAGCACCAGAACCGGAACTGATTGTGTCAACCTCACCAGTAACCGTTGAGTTATTTGTATCTATATTTAATACTTGTCCTCTAACAGGTGCAATATCATTTGAATCAGGTTTTGCAGTAACCCTTATTGTAGTTGATGTATCACCATCTACATTTGAAATAGCAGTTATAATTGCTGAAGATATTTTAATTTCACCAGTAGTGTAAGTGATAGTACCCCAAGTATTATTTTCATAAGTCTTAACACCAGATACTAGATAATAAAGTCTAATATTACCAGAGCCATCATCATTGAAAAAATACTCTCTACTTGTATTATTATCTAATTGAAATCCGGTTGACTGAACTACACCAACAGACGAATTATGTCCTGTATGAGGATTATAAATTGCATTATTAAAGTCTATCGTATATGCTTGTGATACTAAAGAAGTTGTTAAAGGTTTAAATGATTGATACATTTGAACTGTGGTGATATTACTTAATATTGAAGAATCAACAGCGTCTATTTGACCAGTTAATTGAGAATGTCTAAAGACACCAACAAAGTTATTTAAATTATCTTTACTATAATTAGATATGGTCGTTTGTATTCTACTTGAAAGTGTTGTGGCATCCTCAACCGTTAAATTACTATCATATTTAAATGTAGTTTTTAAAACAATAAAAGTAGTTTCAGGATCTGATAAAACAGGTCTAACTGAAGCAACAGCGTAATTTTCTAATTGAGTCCTAATATCTTCTTTTTCAGCACTAGTTAAATTTGTACCGTCAGCTGCCTTAATTGAAATAAAAACTCTACCATATGAAGGTACGGCATTATCTTCACCACCCCATACTTGAATTGCACTTGCTGATGGATATATTTGTTTTACTAATGTTTTATAATCAGCTGCAGTAACCGCTCTATCTTGAGCTGCATACTGTAATGGTGCATTTAGTTTAACTGAAGCAATACTTTCTGCTTCTGTACCGCCAGATGAAATTGAATTTGTTAAAACTGATCCAGTAAATCCACCTACTGTGCCTGATAGTGTAAATGTTGAAGCACCATTAGAGGCAGCCTTATTGGTTACAATATATGTAAGTTTAATTATATTACCATCAGATGGTTTAAACCCGGTGACACCATCACCAAAATATATTTCAAATTTACCATTTTCAACCTCTTGACAGAAATATACTTTATCAGAAGCAGAAACACCAGTAATCGAACTTGCTTTCTTATATGTGAAACTTGTAGTATCACTTGACGAGTTTTGAACTAATACAG
>Ga0181393_1000127_pt1 | contig 26672 bp, 13 predicted proteins | sample 16SPOviralmetaG_FD_130122 | JGI IMG/M metagenome (GOLD analysis project Ga0181393, IMG submission 130122) | Marine viral communities from the oligotrophic San Pedro Time Series (SPOT) site, San Pedro Channel, CA, USA - 16 SPOT_SRF_2010-10-21 | ecosystem: Environmental > Aquatic > Marine > Strait...
GGGAGAAGTAAGTGAGTTACGAGCAAACTCTTTGGAAAGAAATTAAGGACGTTGTAAATCCTAAGATATTAGCTAAAAACAATAGATTTAAAAAATGGGATTATGGTTACAACTCTGATTATGATTTTATAGTAATAAGTAAAACTGGAAAAATTGGACAAATCATTGAAATACAAAATCTCAGGATTGCTTTACCAGCAACAAATGAACCGTTTAAACGAAGTAAAGAAAAAGCGGAACAATACTGGGAAAAGCAAGAATATCCAAAAGAATTAAGTAGAATTAAAAGTAGGTTTGACTGGGAGGAATATCCAGCTGAATTTAAAGAAAAGTGGTACGATTATATTGATAATGAATTTACTAGACGGGAACAAGGATATTGCTTTTATAACAATGGCACTCCTACTTACATTACTGGTACTCATTACATGTACTTGCAATGGTCAAAGATTGACGTTGGAGCACCAGACTATAGAGAAGCAAACAGACTCTTCTTTATATTTTGGGAAGCATGTAAAGCAGATAACAGATGCTACGGGATGTGCTACCTCAAAAACAGACGATCTGGATTTTCGTTTATGTCGTCAGCAGAGCTTGTTAACCAAGCAACAATATCTAGTGATTCACGATTTGGCATACTTTCTAAATCTGGTGCAGATGCAAAAAAAATGTTTACAGATAAAGTTGTACCAATATCAGTTAACTATCCATTTTTCTTCAAACCAATTCAAGACGGTATGGATCGGCCAAAGACTGAGTTGGCATATAGGGTTCCAGCATCCAAACTTACTAGAAAAAAGTTGGAAAGCAATGAACAGCTTAGAGAATTAGACGGACTTGATACAACTATTGATTGGAAAAATACAGGTGATAACTCTTATGATGGTGAAAAGCTAAAACTATTAGCTCATGATGAAAGTGGTAAATGGGAAAGACCTGATAATATATTAAACAACTGGAGAGTTACAAAAACTACATTAAGGCTAGGATCAAGAATCGTAGGTAAATGTATGATGGGCTCAACTTCAAATGCTTTAGATAAAGATGGAGACAATTTTAAAAAATTATACAACAATTCAGACGTTAATAAAAGAAATCGAAACGGACAAACATCTTCTGGACTCTATAGCTTGTTCGTTCCTATGGAGTGGAACTACGAAGGATTCATCGATACTTATGGATTACCTGTCTTCATTGGAGGTAAAAATCCAGTCAAAGGAGTTGATGGTTATGAAATTACAACAGGAGTTATTGAACACTGGGAAAACGAAGTTGACGGTTTAAAATCAGATCAAGACAGTTTAAACGAATACTACCGTCAGTTTCCAAGAACTGAACAACACGCTTTTAGGGATGAAGCTAAATCATCTTTATTTAATCTAACTAAAATATACCAACAAATAGATTACAATGAAGAAGCTAATAACAAAGCAGCAATTACAATAGGTAGTTTTTCTTGGGAAAATGGTATTAAAGATTCTAAGGTTTTATTTAAACCTAATAAAGATGGAAGATTTAAAATTAGCTGGGTGCCACCAGTTAATATTCAAAATAGAATAATTAACAAAAATGGAGGTAAATATCCTGGTAACGAACATATTGGAGCTTTCGGCTGTGATAGTTACGACATTAGCGGTACTGTTGATGGTAAAGGCTCTAATGGAGCTTTACACGGATTAACTAAGTTTTCAATGGAAGATGCACCGCCTAATCATTTTTTCTTAGAATATATATCAAGGCCTCAAACAGCTGAAATATTCTTTGAAGATGTTTTAATGGCTTGTGTATTTTATGGCATGCCAATACTTGCTGAGAATAACAAGCCTAGATTATTGTATTATTTTAAACGTAGAGGTTATAGAGGTTTCTCAATTAATCGTCCTGATAAAATTTGGAACAAACTCTCTACAACAGAAAGAGAAATAGGTGGAATACCTAATTCAAGTGAAGATATTAAACAATCACATGCCGCAGCTATAGAGTCTTACATAGAAGAATATGTTGGATCTAGTGAATTAGGTCATGGAGATATGTACCATCAAAAAACATTAGAAGACTGGGCAGCGTTCAATATAAATAATAGAACAAAGCACGATGCTTCGATAAGTTCAGGTTTAGCTATAATGGCTTGTAATAAAAACAGGTATACACCTGTAGCTGTTAGACAAAAAAAATCCATAAACTTAGGTATTAAAAAATATGATAACACAGGTTATAATTCAAAAATAAAATAAATGATAAATACTAATTACAATAGTTCTTTTCCAGATCAGGTAGTACCAGATGCAGAAAAAGCTACTTATGAGTATGGTTTACAGGTTGGTAGAGCTATAGAGTCTGAGTGGTTTACTAATGATAATGGCTTTACGGACAGGTTTGGTAGTAATTATAACTCTTTTCACAATTTAAGATTATATGCAAGAGGAGAACAATCTGTACAAAAATATAAAGACGAGCTTTCTATAAATGGTGATTTATCTTATTTAAATTTAGACTGGAAACCTGTACCAGTAATTCCTAAGTTTGTTGATATAGTTGTTAATGGTATGTCTCAAAGAAACTATGAGATTAAAGCTTACGCTCAAGATCCTGAATCGCTACACAGGAGAACTGCATATGCTGAAGCTTTACAAAAAGATGTAATGCAAAAAGATTTACTAAACAAGATTGCTAATATGACTGGTTTAGATATTTCCGCTTCTAACGGTAAAGCTGCTGGTATGGAAAGTGAAGAAGACATAGAACTTCACATGCAAATGAGTTATAAAGAATCTATTGAAGTAGCTGAAGAAGAAATAATTAATAATGTATTAGCTAATAACAAATACGATTTAATTAGAAGAAGATTAAATTATGATTTAACTGTACTAGGTATATCAGCTGTTAAAACTGATTTTAATAGATCTGAAGGGGTTACATTAGATTATGTTGATCCAGCGAGTTTAGTTTACTCATATAGTGAAGATCCTAATTTTGAAGATTTATATTACGTAGGTGAAGTTAAATCAATTAGCTTACCAGAGCTTAAAAAACAATTTCCTTATTTAACTGCTGAAGAATTAAAAGAAATACAAAAATATCCAGGTAATCAAAACTACACTAGAAACTGGAGTGGTCGTTATGATGATAATACGGTTCAAGTAATGTATTTTGAATACAAAACTTATGCTAACCAAGTGTTTAAAATAAAAGAAACAGCTAATGGTCTTGAAAAAGCTATAGAAAAAACTGATACTTTTAATCCGCCAGAAACAGATTCATTTTCAAAAGCATTTAGAGCTATTGAAGTTCTTTATTCTGGAGCTAAAATACTAGGTCATAACAAGATATTAAGGTGGGAACTAGCTGAGAATATGACTAGACCTTATGCTGATACTGTTAAAGTTAATATGAACTATAACATCGTAGCTCCTAGAATGTACAAAGGTCGTATAGAATCAATTGTAAGCAGGATAACTGGTTTTGCTGATATGATACAACTAACACATTTAAAACTGCAACAGGTAATGTCTAGAGTAGTTCCTGATGGGGTTTACTTAGACATGGATGGTTTAGCAGAAGTAGACTTAGGTAATGGTACTAATTATAATCCATCTGAAGCTTTGAACATGTATTTTCAAACAGGTTCTGTAGTTGGTAGATCAATGACTCAAGACGGTGGTATGAACCCAGGTAAAGTTCCTATACAAGAATTACAGTCTAGCTCTGGTGGTAATAAAATGCAATCATTAATACAAACTTACGAGTATTATCTTAAAATGATTAGAGACGTAACGGGTCTTAATGAAGCTAGAGATGGTACACTGCCAGATAAGCAATCATTAGTTGGTTTACAAAAACTAGCTGCGGCTAACTCAAATGTAGCAACTAGACATATATTACAAGCTAGCTTATACTTAACTCTTAGAACTTGTGAAAACATATCATTAAGAATAGCTGATGCTTTAATGTTTCCATTAACTATGCAAACATTAGCCTCTAGTATATCTAGATACAATGTAGCTACACTGCAAGAGTTATCTAAAGTTAATATGCATGACTTTGGTATTTTCTTAGAATTAGAGCCTGATGAAGAAGAAAAGCAAGTGTTAGAGCAGAATATACAAATAGCCTTAAAAGGTGGTCAAATAGATCTTGAAGATGCAATTGATATTAGACAAGTTAACAATTTAAAGTTAGCTAATCAAATGCTTAAGAAAAGAAGAAAAGAAAAACAAGTTAAAGATCAGCAAATACAACAGCAGAACATGCAAGCACAAGCTCAAGCGAATGCTCAAGCAGCTGAACAAATATCTTTAGCAGAGGCTCAAAAGCAACAAGTTATATCTGAACAAAACATTAACTACGAACAAGCTAAATCTCAATTTGCTATACAGAAAATGGAAAGAGAAGCTCAGATCAAACAACAATTAATGGAATTAGAGTTTAACTACAACATGCAGTTAACTCAAGCTCAGTCTAAAGCTAAGCAGCAAGATGAAGCTTATAAAGAAGATAGAAAAGATCAAAGAACAGAAATGCAAGCTACGCAACAGTCTGAACTTATAGATCAAAGAAAAAATGATTTATTACCTAAAAACTTTGAATCCGCAGGTAATGATACTATGGGCGGTTTTGGTTTAGAGCAGTTTGGCCCTAAATAATTTTATATTAACTATTATATTATATTATGTCAGAAGAAATAAAAGAAAACCCCAAAGGGGAATTAGAACAAGGTGAGTTTAAGGTTAAGAAACCTAAAGTAAAAAAACTTACTAATAAAAAAGCAACAACATCTAAAATAGATTTATCTAAAAAAGAAAAGGTTAAAGAAGAAGAAAAACCTGTAGATAAAGTAACTATTAAAGAAGAACCTGTAATTAAAGAAGAAAAAGTAGAAGCTAAGGAAGAAGTAGTAGAAACAAAAGAAGAAACTACATCTCCTATATCTGAAATTACAGAAGAAGAAGTTGCTGAAGAAGTAAAAGCACCTATAGTAGAAGACGTTGCTGAAAGACAACCAGAAATAAAACTACCAGAAAACATAGAAAAACTGGTAAGCTTTATGGAAGATACAGGTGGAACAGTTGAGGACTATGTTAGATTAAACGCTGATTACTCAAATGTAGATAAAGATACTTTATTAAAAGAGTATTACAAACAGACTAAGCCACATCTTGACATGGAGGAAGTTAACTTTTTATTAGAAGATAACTTTTCATATGATGAAGATTTGGATGAAGAGCGAGATATAAGAAAGAAAAAACTTGCTTACAAAGAAGAAATTGCCAAAGCCACTAACTTTTTAGAGGAAACCAAGAGTAAATATTACGACGAGATCAAGTTGAGACCGGGCGTTACTCAGGAACAACAAAAAGCTATGGACTTTTTCAATAGACACAACGAAGAACAAAAAATGGTTAAACAGCAACACGATACGTTTAAATCAACTACTAAAAATTTCTTTAATAACGAGTTCAAAGGTTTTGAGTTTAATTTAAATGAAAAGAAATTTAGATACGGTGTTAATGATATAGAATCTGTTGCTAGTAATCAATCTGATCTTACGAACCTAATCGGGAAGTTCTTAGATAATAAAGGGGAAGTTAAAGACTATAAAGGTTATCACAAAGCTATTTTTGCAGCACAAAACGCTGATACTATCGCTAATCATTTTTATGAGCAAGGCAAGGCCGATGCTGTTAAAGATGTAATGGCTAAATCTAAAAATTTAAACAATGAACTTAGACCAACGTCTACGGGAGATGTTTTTATTGGAGGAATGAAAGTAAAAGCAATTAGTGGTGTGGATAGTTCAAAGTTAAAATTAAGAATAAATAAAAATAAATAAACTAAAAACATATAATTATGGCTTTTAATACAAGCGGATCGTTTCCTGCTACTTTAATACCTCATCAAACTCAAATGACGTTAGCGTCAAATTACTTGAGTTTTGATAGTGCTACTGGTGGTGGAACTTTCGCACAACAATATCTACCTGAGCTTTATGAAGCTGAAGTAGAAAGATACGGAAACCGAACTTTAGGTGGTTTCTTGAGAATGGTAGGCGCTGAAATGCCTATGACATCTGATCAAGTAATTTGGTCTGAACAAAATAGATTACACGTTTCTTATGAAGCTTGTCTTTTAATAGGTGCTGCACCTGTTTCTATGACTGTTCCGATTGAGACTGGTAAAACTTGCGCTATAAAAATAGGTAATACAATAGTTATATCTAATGGATTAGCCACTGTTAAAGCTAGAGTTAGTAATGTTGTCGCTGCTACAGCTACAACTGCTACTGTTACTTTTCAGACTTACCAAGTTGCTAGTGCTGCTGCATTAGGAGGCGCTGGAACATCTGTTAAAACTTTTGTATACGGTTCTGAATTTGCTAAAGGTTCTGGTGGTACTGTTGGAGATTACCAAAACATGTCAAGTATTGAACCAACTTTAGAACAATTTTCTAACAAACCAATTATATTAAGAGATAAGTTTGAAGTATCAGGTTCTGATACAGCTCAAATTGGTTGGGTAGAAGTTGCTACTGAAGATGGAACAAATGGATACTTATGGTATTTAAAGTCTGAATCTGAAACAAGATTAAGATTTGAAGATTACCTAGAAATGTCTATGGTTGAAGCTGAACTTAACGGTGCTAATGGTCTTGTTAATCCAGGTAATGGTGTTCAAGCTAACAATGGTTCTGAAGGTTTGTTTGCTGCTATTGAAGCAAGAGGAAACGTTTATAACGATTTTGCTGGTGCTGCTGCTCCTGGAGCTGGTGCATTAGGTGATTTTGATACTATCCTAAAACAATTAGATACACAAGGTGCTATTGAAGAAAACATGTTATTTTTATCTAGAGCTACTGCTCTTGATTTTGATGATATGATTGCTGCTCAAGCTGGTGGAGGTTATGCTGGTACACAAGCTGCTTCTTACGGTCTTTTTGACAACGAAGCTGAAATGGCAATGAATTTTGGATTTTCAGGATTTAGAAGAGGTTCTTATGATTTTTATAAGACTGACTGGAAATATCTAAATGATTTTTCAACAAGAGGATTAATCGGAGACATTGACGGAGTTATGATTCCTGCTGGAACATCAACTGTTTATGATCAAAGTTTAGGATCTAACATTAGAAGACCTTTCTTACATGTAAGATATAGAGCTTCTGAAGCTGATGATCGTAGAATGAAGTCATGGGTTACTGGATCTGTTGGAGGTGCTTACACTTCTGATTTAGATGCAATGACTGTTAATTTCTTATCTGAAAGATGTTTAGTTACACAAGCTGCTAATAACTTCGTGTTATTTAAGTCAACTATATAATTATTAACATTTAAAAGAATAGAAATTATGGGACATATAAAATTGAAAAAAGCTGGAACGGCTTTTGATATTGCATCAGCTGATGGTGTTATAAGTGTAAAAGAAGTCAGTAATAATATTGTAATAGCTTATAGTGGAAGCGCTAAAACAACTATTGCATCTACTGGTGGTAACTTAACTCAAGCTGACGTACAGTTAGTTGTTGACGCAATTGACATAATGGACGGAGCTGCAGGCCCCGGTAAATTAGTAAAATTAAGTCAGACAGACTTAACTGTTACTGGCGCGAGCTTGTAAAAAAAAACAATAAGATCCCGCTTCGGCGGGGTCTTTTTTAATTATTATATTATATTATATTATGGAAACAAAAGAAAATAAAAAACCTCAAGTAAAAAAAGATACTTGGGAAATAAAAGATAGATACTACCATTTACTTCATGGTCAATCACCTTTAACAACTAGAATAAATTCTAAACACTCTTCAAGAAAACCTTTAATGTGGTTTGATGAAGAAAAGCAATACAATAGAGAGCTTAGATACGCTACTAATATGAAAAGTCCATTTATGGATGAACAAAAAGGTACAGCAACACTAGGTCATATTGTTTTTGAAAACGGTGTTTTAATGGTACCTAGAGACAAGCAAGCTTTACAAAAGCTTTTATCATTATATCATCCTAACAAGAATAAGATATATGCTGAAAGAGATGAAGTAATTGAAGCAAGTAATGAACTAGATAACTTAGAATTACAAGTTGAAGCAATGGCTATGGCTATAAATATGGACGTAGACAAAGCTGAAGCTATATTAAGAGTTGAATTAGGCTCAGGAGTATCTAAAATGAGTTCTAAAGAACTTAAAAGAGATTTACTACTATTTGCTAAGGGTAATCCAGAATTATTCTTAGAATTAGTTAATGATGAAAACGTTGAACTTAGAAACTTTGGTATACGAGCTGTTGAAGCTGGTATTGTTAGTTTAGCGCAAGATCAAAGAACTTTTACTTGGGCTAGTAATGGCCGTAAACTAATGAACGTTCCTTTTGATGAAAACCCATATTCAGCAATGGCTGCGTGGTTTAAAACAGATGAAGGTGTTGAAGTTTACAAATCAATAGAGAAAAAGTTTAAATAACAAGTGACTATAAATATGAGGGGTTACACAAGTAACCTCTCTTTTTAAAATATTAAAAATGGCAATAAGCGTAGATACTGTATATAAAACTGTATTACTTATTTTAAACAAAGAACAAAGGGGCTATATGACTCCTGATGAATTTAATAAAATAGGTACTCAAGTTCAAAGAGAACTCTTTGAAAAATGCTTTGAGGATTTAAACCAACAGGTTCGTACTCCTCAAACAGATATGGATTATGCTAATAGAGTTGCTTTAACTGATGAAAAAATTGCAGAATTTAAAACTGAAAACGATCAAACTGTAGCTGAAAAAGCTATAGGCGTTACAAATCCAACATCTAATATATTTACAGTTCCTTCTGAGCTGTATAAGCTAGGTTCAGTTACCTATGAACCAAGTTCTAACATCTACCCTGAAATGCAAAGATTAGGTAGATCTGAGTTTTACAATATAAGAAAAGCTCCATTAACAACCCCAACAAAGAATTTTCCCGTATATTTATACGAAGACAACAAATGCATAGTTTATCCTACGGATATAATTAATGTAGACCATATTAAAATGCAATATGTTAAAAAGCCTACAGATATTAGATGGGGATATAACATAGGTGGTTTAGGACAATATGTATTCACTAATTACCCTTATGTAGCTACAGCTATCAATATAGGACCTATAACAACTTCTATAACTTCAAACATTGCCTCTGCCACTAACAATACTTACTCTGCAGCCACTTTCACACCTCCAGCCAGTGGTGGAACAGGTGCTATTTTTGATGTAACTGTAGTTGGAGCTACTGTAACTAATATAACTGTAGTTTCTCAAGGATCTGGGTATATTGCTGGAGACATTATAACTTTTACGCAAAATTTTGGAGCAAATACAACTGGAACTTTGTCAGTAACACTAACAGAAGCTAACTTATTCTCAGGATCACAACAGGGTTATATAGATTTTGGATTACAAACATCTGAACAAACAGAACTTATATTAAACATATTATTATACGCTGGAATAGTTATAAGAGATCCTCAAATAATTCAAGTAGCTCAAAGTGAATTACAACAAGACAAAATTAATGAAAAATCTTAATACATGGGACTATTAACTGAAACAAATGCACAATATTATTCTGGTCAACAAGCTTTTATAGGTGATGGTGTTAACACAGTATTCACATGTACATTTAACACTGAACTTACTGCTACTAACTTTACAGTAAAAGTAAACAACGCGGCACCAGGCGCATTTACATTTGTAGGTAATGTTATAACTTTTGCTATTGCGCCAGCTAATCTAGCTACAGTAGTAGTGCAACTAAATCAAGCAGCTATAGATAGCAACCACGGCAATTACGAGTATATAAGTTTAAATGATATTATAAATAATTTTATTGTAGCATATATTGGAGTTGGTAAATTAATACCAAACGCTAAAAGAACTGATATAATGTTCCACGCTAAAAGAGGTTTACAAGAATTTAGTTATGATACACTAAGAAGCATGAAGTCTCAAGAATTAACTATACCACCTAGTCTTTCTTTAATAATACCTCAAGATTATGTTAATTATGTTAATTTATCTTGGGTTGATGCAGCAGGTGTTAAACATATAATATATCCAACTACATTAACTTCTAATCCAACAGAGCTGCTTATACAAGACGGATCTGGTGTGCCAACTCAAAACGGAAATGGAAGCAATAATTTAGCTGAACAATCAGAAACTGAAACTAAATGGGCTAACAATAACTCATTAAATTTAACAGGTGAAATAACTAATGAGATATTTGAAACAGCTAATGTATATAACTGGGGCTGGGACAAGCTGGCTTATGGACAAAGATATGGTTTAGAACCTGAAGTTTCACAAAAAAATGGTTGGTTTACTATAAACGAAAGAACAGGGTCTTTTAATTTTTCTAGTGATTTAGCAAATAAATTGATAATACTAGAATATATATCAGACGGTTTAGCAATCGATGCAGAAACTAGAGTACCTAAAATGGCAGAACAAGCGATGTACATGCATATAGCTTATTCAATACTGTCAGGTAGGGCTAATATTCCTGAGTATATTATAAACAGATTTAAAAGAGATAGATCTAGTGCACTTAGAAACGCTAAAATAAGATTATCTAATATAAAATTAAGTGAATTCACTCAAATAATGCGTGGTAAATCTAAATGGATTAAACATTAATTATGCCAGAAATTAAAAATACTTTTCTTAAGTCTAAAATGAATAAAGACTTAGAGGCTAGAATAATGCCTAATGGTGAATATAGAGATGCTCAAAACGCTAGTGTTAGTGCTTCTGAAGATGCTAGTGTAGGATCTTTAGAAAATATTAGAGGTAATAAATTATTAACTAATTTTGGTTTAACTGATTTTAATTTAGAAATAATAGGACAATATTCTGATTTAGCTAATAATAGAATATTTTTCTTTTTAACTAATTATACAGATGCTTCAACCGACAGCTTAAGCAATTTAGCTATTGAAAATAAAACAGCCAATGAACCAGGGTATGTTTTTAATAGAAATGGAGGAGCTAATTACATATGTTATTGTCAACTACCCAACGTGTCTAGTTCTTCTGAAATAAGTATTAGCAATATTAATTTTAGCGTTTTACTTTCTGGAACTTTTTTAAATTTTTCTAAAACTCACCCAATTTGTGGAGTTAACATGATTGAAAATTTATTATTTTGGACAGATAATAGAAATCAACCTAGAAAAATAAACGTAGATAACGCTATTGCCAACCCATTAGTTTACTACACTAATGAAGATCATATATCTGTAGCTAAATATGCTCCATATAAATCTATATCATTTATTAAAACAGTAAACGGAGTAGTTAAATCTACTTTAAAAAACGAAGTAGATGAATGGTTAGCGCCTTTTTTTGGAGCGCCAGGTCAAATACTACAAGGCTCTGCAGGCACAGCTGATACATTAGTTTTTGATGAAGAGACTAGTGGAACTAATTTAGCCTACACTAACATTGCAAATCATTTAGGTAGTAATACTCCAACAAAACCTATAAGAGTTAAAAGTGCAGACGATTCTGAAAATATTTATGCATATGTACAAAACATAGACATATCAACAGTACCAGCTAAAGTTTTTTTAAAGAAAAATGTATCAGGTACTCCTAGTCCTATTTTAGACATAGAAACTGAGCTAGGTTGGAGTAATGGAACTTTTCTTTTTGAAATTCAAAACCCGGACTATAATTCAGCTTTTAAAGGTGATAAAAAGCTTTTAGAAGATAAATTTGTTAGATTTAGCTATAGATTTAAATACGATGATAATGAGTATTCTTTAACTGCTCCATTTACTCAACATGCTTTTATACCAAAACAATATGGGTATTTTATACAAGGTGACGACGAAAGAACAAAAGAGTCTAGTATAGTAAGTTTTATGGAAAATCAAGTAACTACAGCTGGTTTAGTTATAGATTTACCATATAAAAGCAGCGAACTTGCTGATAAGTTGAAAGTAAGTGAAATACAATTGCTATATAAAGCTTCAGACGATTTAAATGTTAAAGTAATAGCAGATGTAAAAGTTAGCAACCTAGCAGGTTCACCTAGCACTATGACTTTAAAATCAGCAGGAAGTGGATTTGCTCCAGCGCCAGGAACTGTTACAAACAAAGCAACTACTGGAGGCAGTGGATCTGGCTTAACTTTAGACTTAATAGTGAACGCTGCTGGTGAAACAACTTCAGCTACTGTTAACAAAAGTGGTGAAGGTTATAGAGTAGGTGATATTATAGAAGTACCTATACAAGGCGATGGCACAGCAGCTGAATACACTGTTGCTTCTCTTAACTCTACATACATATATAATTACAGTTCTGAAAAACCTATTAAAGTTTTAACTGACGAAGAGGTTACAAGAGTTAGTGACATAGTGCCAATGAGAGCGCAAACACAAGAGGTAGTAGGTAATAGAATAGTATATGGTAATTTTTTGCAAAATAACGAAACTCCTCTTAGTTTAGAATATTCTTTAGGTACTGTTAAAAAAGGCGATACAACTTTAAATACTAATAAAGAGTTTTTAAACAATACTTTAAAACAAGGCAGATCTTACCAAGTTGGTATAGTTCTTCAAGATAGATATGGTAGAGCTTCTAATGTTATAATTAATGATAATAGTTCTTCTCTTAGTCTTAATTCTACAATATTTAATGGATACACTGGAGGCGGCACAGATACTTTGTCTTGGCCAGGTGATTCTCTTCAAATATCTTTTGCAGAAAAAATACCAGAGTTAAAAACTTCAACATATAGTGGAACATGGGTGGAAGGTACAAATCCTTTAGGTTGGTATACATATAAAATTGTAGTTAAACAACAGGAGCAAGATTATTATAATATTTATGTTCCAGGAGCATTGAGTGGTAATATAATATATACTAAAAACGATGCAGTAACAGCTAGCAATGTTAAAGGTTTATTATATTCTCAGACAGGTGAAATTGCTAGTATAGCTTTATTTAACGACAATATAAATAAAATACCAAGAGATTTAAAAGAAGTTGGGCCTACAGACGAAATATATGGATCTAGTGTAGTTCTTTATAATAGAGTTAAGCAAACGCATGCAGACGTTAAAGACGGGGCGACTCCTCCAGTAGTTACAATACCTACTATAAGCGAGCAAAACTTAACAGTATCCAAGCAGGAGGTTACAACTATCAGACCTTTTTCAGAGCTTGGAGAATGGACTACTAAAAAGAATTTAGATTTATATTATGTAAATATGAATCCAGACCCTAGCGCTGGTGGTGCATCTCAATATGCAGTAGGCACGTTTATATACCCTGGAGCACAAGGAGAAGTAGATCCTTTTTTCTTAAAAAATAATAAAAATCCACTAATAGCTACTATAGAAGTAGGTGATAGAATGGGTTTTACAGCAACTTCTCAACAAGACCCTAATTGGGATTTTGCACAAAAACTAATGGTTTTTGAAACAGAGCCTTTTAAATCTAATATAGATATATATTATGAAACTTCTTCAGCTGGAATTATATCTGAATTAAACTCCAGTATAAACAGTCAAGGAGATTACAACACTAAAGCTCCAAATAGCTTGTCACCAGTAGTAAGTACTGGATGGTTAGAAAGCACTTTAGTATCGCAGCCTGTTACTAATGTTTTTCAAATACTAAACTCTGGAGGTACTCCAGTACAAGACTCAACAACTAATATAGTCATAGACAACGTTACCAATGGTAATGGCGATCCAGTTTCAAATTCACCATTTGTTATTGATAGAGTTCAAACGCCAGTAGCTCCTAGCACTCCCGCAACATTTAGACTTATTTCTTCTTCTTTTGGTAGAATACCTTATTTGTCAAATTCTCAAGTAAAAAATACTTACAATGTTACATTTAGGCTTTCTGTAGATGGTCAACCTGACAAGCAAGTTACAGAACAAATTGATTTAAGTAATGTTGCTCCATCACTAAATAGAGTCTCTGTATCTGAACTTGCTTTTAATCCAATTTTAAGTAATCCTAATTCAGAACTAGTTAACGCATCTACAGCTGCTTTTCTAGCATCAACATCTACCACTAGTATATCAGCTTTAGATATTAATAATCCACAGCCTTATAACTCTGCTGTCCCTTATAGTGGTGTATATAAATCTTTTTTTACAGAAAACCAAAATGTAAACGATTATACTAATAGTTCTTTTTACCAATACAAGTATCCTATATGCACTATATCTCACTCTACTAACGGTTTTGAGGCTGTTACAACGCCTTACAACGCATCTAATGATAGTAAAACTTTAAACTATGCTAGCACTAAAAGACTAGAAGGAATGACCTTTTCAATTGACTCAGTTGCTAGATATGATGCTTACTTAGATTATGTATTTTTTAATAGTGAATCAAATGCTAAATACTATTACCAAGATAACGACAGTTATGTTAGTAAAAAGCAAAACTTTGTTTTAGACGTTAATACGGTTAATGCTCAAGTTGAATTAAACTTTACTATACCTGGAGGAGGTAAAGTATCTAATGGTGATTTACCAAGTAATAGACCTGGTCAAAACCAGTGGAAAGGAGCTTGGCTATATGCTGTTAATTTAATAGCTAATGATGCTAGCGGCGCTCCTGGATCACTACCATCTAATACTTACACTGTACACTTTATAATAACTAGATAATGGCATTTAATTTAGAGGTAAAATATTACAACTCGTTTTGGTTAAAACAGATTACAACTCCTAAAATAACTAACAATGGAAATAGTGGCGCTAATCCAAGTAACCCAAGTTTTGTTAGATTATTTCCTGGTATACCTTTTTTAAGTAATGCAGATGGGTTTCCTAATTGGGCTGGTAGTACAACTTTTTCAACTACAGCTCCTTTTTCAAATGTGTATGAGCAACCAGCTGTAGAATATAATGCTGTAAATGGCTCTCCCTGGGTTATTGAAGAATCAAGAATTAGAGGTGGGTACAATAATACTCAAGTTGATTTAGGCGTTAGAGCTTACTTAATGGAAGATTCTAGTAGCGTTAGATACAGATCTAATGCTTTAGTGTATTCAGGCGTTTTTAATTCTAAAACAAACATAAATAGAACTAATGTTTTTTCTGTAGGTGAAGATATAACTAAATCTGTTGATCCTCACAATGGATCAATACAACTTATCTATGCTATGGACAATAACTTAACTATATTTCAAGAAAATAAAGTTAGCCAAGCGTTGATAGATAAAGATGCTATATATTCAGCTGAAGGAACACCTGTGAATACTGTTTCAAACGTAGTAATAGGCCAAGTTACTCCTTATACAGGTGAATATGGCATAAGTAGAAACCCTGAAAGCTTTGCTCATTTTGGATTTAGAAGATATTTTGCAGATAAAGACCGAAATGCAATTTTAAGGTTATCTAGAGACGGTATAACTGAAATATCACAGTATGGCATGAAAGACTTTTTTAGAGACGAATTAGCTAAACTTTCTGATAGACTACAAGTTAATAGCAAATCTTACGTTTTGGATTATCAATCTGCAAGTGGATTAATAACTCAAGGGCCTCAAGTTTCTCAAGCTGGTGGTGTTGCTATTCCATCTCCAGCCGGACCATGGGTTGCTTTAGTAAATAGAGGCGCAGATGATTTTAACGATATAACAATTGGTTCTCAAGTTCAAATTAATCTTGATCCTAATAATTCTGGTACTTGGACTACTATAAACTCCTATGTTACTGGAACTGGTACTGTTGTTATTGGAGGTTCTTCTAAGTTTGCAGTTTATCTAAGTAATGGACCTTTGCAAATATATTCTCCAGGAACTGCAGCGGTTCCAAATATAAGATTTTTATATTATGAAAAAGATAAAGTAGAAGGTGGTTTTGATAATTATAAAGATAATTATACTATTTCTTTACAGAGAAACTCAGGTAGTAAAACAATAGATGAAACAAGTGATTACTATAGTACGCTTACTTTCAATGAAAGAGTTCAAGGTTGGAACACTTTTTATACATATAGACCTGATCTTATATTTAGTTTAAAAAACAACTATTTTACAGCTAAAGAAGGTTCTTTGTATATACATTATGACAATTTAGCCAATGCTAATGAGTTTTATGGAGTTACTAGCCAATCTTCTATAACGTTTATATTTAATCCAGGACCATCAACAAACAAAAATTTTAAAACTATAAACTACGAAGGTAGCAATGGTTGGCAGGTTGAAAGTTTTGTAACTGATGCTGCTAATATAATTCCTGATATAGACGAGGATTTAGACAAAACTAATTCTGTAAAAAGCTACGACGAAGGTTTGTATGTTGAAAACGGCATACCTTACAGAGCTGGGTTTACACAGAAAGAAAACAAATATTATGCTAATCTAGTAAACAACACTGCAGCTGCAAGTGGCGAGGTTGTATTTGGAGACTCTATGACAGGCGTAAAAGGATATTTTGCTACAGTAAAAATGTCAACAGATTTAACTACCAATGTTGGTGGAACTAAAGAAATGTTTGCTGTATCATCGGAATTTGTAATATCATCAAGATAAAAAATTATGAGTAATATATTTAAAGATTTTGACTTAGTAAAAGGGACCGGAATGAAAGCTGGTATAGCTGGAGCTGGAGCTCTTTTTAACGGTTATCAAGCTATTAGAGCTAGAGTTGATTATGGGAATAAAATGACTGAAATAAAAAACTATGACGACAGAAGGCAAAAAATAACAAATGCTTTTGGTCAAATAGAAAATCCATATAAAAACTTAGCTGTAGCTACTCAAGCTGCAGAAATAAAAATGGAACAAACAGATCAAGCCTTAGCTAACACTTTAGACACATTGAGAGAAACTGGAGCTGCTTCTGGTGGAGCAACTGCGATAGCTAACGCCGCATTAAAATCTAAACAAGGTGTAGCTGCTAGCATTGAACAACAAGAAGTTAACAACCAAAAACTACAAGCTCAAGGCCAGTTACAAGTAGATATTGCTAAAGGTAAAGGTGAAATACAAAGAATGCAAATGCAAGAAACTAGAGACGTTGCGAAACTTGATAGATTACAAAGCCAAGCCGACGTGTTAAGAGCTCAACAACAATCTGCAACTTTAGGAGCAATACAAGGATTAACTAATGTAGGAAACACTTTAATAGGTGGTATGACAGCTTCTGACTTGCCAGAAAAAGAAACAGATGATGCAATTGTTAAAAATGTAACTAGTCCTAGAAACAGTGGTTTTGGAATAAAAAAGACTACACCTGAAAGTATAGCTGCTCAAGAACTTAAAGACAGAGAATTTATGAAACAGCAGCTGGCTCGTGGCCCTGTTGAAGACACAGAAAGTGATGCATATAGATTTGAACAAGGTTTAATGACAAATGAAGAAGTAAGTAATTATTTAAATCCTAGCTCTCAGAGTGGTATAGTAAGGTGGGATTCAAATGACCCACAATCAAACGCTGAATACGAAGAGTTCATTAGAAACACTAACTTACCAAACTAATAAAAAATATGGGAACATTTTCAAAACCAGGATTAACAAGAGGAGAAGAAAGACTAGTAGATCAAAGTGGTATTGCTATAAATCAAGCAATACAAAATCTTGGTACTAGCTTTGAAAATCAAGTTGCTATGATAAACTTGAATAAAAAAGCTGCTTTAGAACAGCAGATGCAAGTTTACAAACAAGCAAGTGAGATTGAGTCTTCAGATGAATCGTTAGGCAATAACTTAGCTCAAGCTCTTAGACTTCAAGCTGATGATCTATATAAAACAACCATAAATACTATGGGTGAAGATCAAACAGAAGCTTTAAGAAAAGAAAATAATTTAATAAGCTCTGTAGAAAATTTAGGTGGTAATTTAGAAGTGATAAACATCATGGCTAAAAAGCTTCAACAAATGAATCAAGAAGGTAAAAGTGGTTTAGTTAGTATTAATTCAAATCCAAAAGCTGCAGAATTTTACAACAACGTAGCTTTATACGGAGGAGCAGGAAGCAAAGCTAATAATGTAAAAGCTGTTAAATCAAGAATTGAAAACGGTAGCATTATACTTTCGCAAGAAAATTCTAACGGAGAAGTTTTTGAATTTAACATGAAAGGCAATGCAGCAGCTATGGAAAATGGTGGAAGACACCACATAGAATTTGTTGACTCAGAAGCTATAAGCGGTGGTTATAAAGCTAATTGGACTGGGCTAACTAAAGACATTCCAGCACTAGTTAAACAAACAGAAGCTTATAACAAAAGCAGAGGTATAACAACAAGTGTTGATCAAATTTACGAACAACAAAATAGTATAGCTTTTGAAAAAATGAAAAATAACAAAGCTGAAATAGCTTTAAACAGCAGTGATGATTTTCAGTTTTTAACATTTACTGGCAACTATAAAGCTAGTCCTGAAGACACTCTTGATAAAGACGGTAATGCTGTATGGACAGGATCTCAAGAACAAAGAGAAAGAGTTCAGCTAGCTAAAGCTGAATATGCTCAACAACAATTTTCAAATCAAAATGTAAGAACTAAAGAAAGTATAAAACTTCCTAAACCAAAAACTAAAACTAGTAGTAGTAAAAAAGAAAAACTTAAAACAAAAGTTAAAAAAGATTATTATGACTTAGTAAAAACAGCCGCTAAACCTGCTTTTTTTGATGCGCCTAGCACTGAGTCTGGTGAAGGACTAATTAAAGTAGATAAGAAATTTGACAAGGGAAAGTTTAAAGAAAATTTAAAAATTGGTTTATTAAAGGAAAGTCCAGGTGTCATTGTTGAAGGCACAGATGCCGTTTTAAAAGACTGGTTTAAAGAAGATCAAATAAATAAAAATTCTATTTATATAAAATTACCCGATAATAATATCACAAAGCAACCTACTGGATATAAAATATTAGACGTTGACAATATAAGCGATGATATATTAATGGATAGAGAAGCTTTGAACAAGTGGATTATTAACATGTTAAACACTGAATCTCCAATTTAATAAAATATGCCAATAGAAGATTTTTTAGTAGATTTTTATTCTAAAAATGCTGATCAAGATATTGATCAAGTTAAAATTGACAGTATAGTGGACTACTATGGTGGAGACAACGTTTCTATGATAAATGATTTATATGAAAAATATGATCCTGGAAATATAAACGATGATAAAGTTTTACAAATACAAGAATATTATTCACTTGATCTGCCTGAGCAAAAGCAAGTTATCAAAGAGTCTATTACACAAGAAGAAGTTGTTGTAGATAAAGACAATACAATCAAAGACTCTTCAGTAATAAAAGATATTTCTTTAAGTGAGCCTACAAAAGAAGAAATAAAAATAGACACCACTAAGAAAAGATTTGACAAAGGTTTGTTTAAAATGGCAGAAAGGCCTGCTTATGATAATTATATAAAAACTAAATCTTTAGATGTAAGCTTGTTGCCTAAAGAAAAAGAAGAAGAAGTTGGCTTTATACAAGATAAAATAGCTAGATTAGGTAGGGGTATAGCTAGCACAGCTAAAGGATTTGAGCAATTTAAAACATCTTTAGTTTTAACAGGAGCTGATATTGCTTTAGATGTTTTTAATCCTGAAATAACTACCGAGCAAAAAATACAAAGTTTAAAAGTGTTGAAAGGAGTTGAAGATGCTTCGTTAGGTGTTGAAACATACGATGCCATTATAAAAGGACTAGGCAACTATGTTAGAGAGTACGATTCTGAAAGCATTACTGATGACATAGCTAATGGTAATTATGCGCAGGCAGCTGATAGAGCTATTGGAGGGGTTTTTGAATCTGCTCCATCATTAGCGCTTGCTTATTTAGGTCCAGGTGGTTTAATAGCTTTAGGCACAAGCTCTGCTGGTAATAAGTTTGATGAAGAGTTTGAAGAAAACCCTGAAGAAGGAACTAAAACTATATTATTAAACTCTATATTAGCAGGAACAGCTGAAGCTAGTTTCGAGTTAGTCACTAGAGGAATATTGTCAAAAGCTAGATTGCTTAAAAATTCTGGAAATAATAAAGCTGCAAAAGACTTAATAAGCAATTACTCTACAAATGTAATAAAAAGACTTGCAACTGATCCAGCTGCTGAAGGCTTATCTGAAGCTGCTACTGAATTTACAACTGACTTAATAGATATAGCCACATTTGAAAAAGATGAATTACCTGATTTATTTACAGAAAAAAACATTAAAAAGTGGGCTGATGCTGGTATAATTGGAACTTTAACTGGTGGAGGCATAGTTACTACAGGAGCTTTAAAAAGTAGTGAACAATCAGTTAGAACAGCTGCTGAATACACGTTAACTCCAAATTCAGATAAGAAAATAATTAACGATGCGGCTTTAGAAATAAATAACTTAAATGAACAGATAAAGGAAGTTAATAACCAAGAAGATGTAGATATAATAGAAGCTCAAATAGCTAACGAAGAAAATAAAATAATAAACACTAAGAAAAAAGTTAGTGAGGAGTTAAACATGATGAATCCTGATGAGTTAAAAGCTTATGCTGATAATATAGATAAAATAAATAAAGAAAAGAAAAGAGCACAGTCTAACTCTATTTTTGTAAGAAAAGCTAATGTACAGAATCTTGCTAATTTAGAACTAGAAAATCAAGCTTTAATAAGAGAGTCTGTAGATAGAAGATTAAATGAAAATATTAAAACAGTAGGTGTTAAAGATTTAGGTAGAACAGTTAATGATTATAACGCTAAAGAAGATTATCAAAAAGCTTACGACAACACGGAGTTTGGTAAGAAAAACTCTATGAACGTCACAAGTTCTGATGGTTTTATAGACACTGAAGGTGATATATATATTAATAAAGAAGTTGCACAAAAAGTAAGAAATGTCAACGTTCCTGCTCACGAGTTATTACATGGTATATTAGATAATAATATTAAAGAACCTGGTCAATTAAAAAGATTAGTAAATGAATTTAAAGCTATATTACCTATAGAAACAGCTAATTTAATTCAAAAAAGAATAGATGATAACTATAGGTTTACTACAGATGAGCGAGGTAACAGAGTTGAAAGACCAGAGTCTGAATACATGCAAGAATATTTTACAGCTTTTGCAGATTTAATTGGTAATAGAAAAGTTAAATTTAATGAAAATATATTTACTAAAGTAGGTGAAAAAATAATACCTATATTTAAAGGTAAAGGATATGGACATATTAAATTTGAAACTGGTAAAGATGTTTACGACTTTATTAAAAGCTATCAAAAACAAATATCTAAAGGTGAATTAGCACCTGAAACTATAGAAGCTGCTAAAAAAGTTGCTGATCAAGATGTTAAAACTGAGTTTTCTAAATCTGAAGTAACAGACTTGGCTAAACAATATAAAGCTGATCCTGCTAATACAGACGTAGAAGAATTAATAAAGCAATACGACAATGTAGCTTTAAAAGCTTTAGGTTATGATATATCTAAAGGTACTATAGCTCCAGAAGAAGCTATATCATTTGTTAATAAAGAGTTTGATAGTATATTAAGAAGATATGACGGATCAACAGAGTTTTCTACTTGGATTAATTCTAATATAAGACCTAAACGTCAAGCTTTTTATGATGAACAAATAGGCAAAGAATCAGAGACTACTAGCATTGACTCAGAACAAGCTAGACAAGTTGTAGATGACTCAGAAACTACAACTGATGATAGAACTGAAAAAGAAATAAGACAAGCAGAGAGAAAGATTAAAGTAGCAAAAAGATTAAACTTAGAAGAGAAAGCTATAAAAGAAGTTAGTGATAAAGTAAAAGATGTTGATTTATCAAAGGTTAATTATAAAACTCTTAAAAACTTAGCTAATGAAACTATTGGTGAAGCATTTGGTATATCACCTAATAAAATACTAAGTAATGCTAATTTAACCAAAAGTGAAATAGCTAATGCTCAAAGATACATAAAGAATAATGTTGACTTATTAAAAGCTTTATTACCTGATGGCTATAATAAAGATTTTAAATCTACTGGTGTTCCTAAAGTATTACTTGATAAGTTTTACAACAAACGTAGTGTAAGAGCTAAAACAGGTGCTGGATTAAATGTGCAGATTAAAAAACCTAATATAGGTTCTAATGAGTTTTTAGAAGTGTTTGGGTTTGTAGATGGTAAACCAACGAGAGATGATAGAAATATATCTGCTAGAATAATTGCTTTAGCTAATCAAACTGGTAAAGCTATAACTAATCAAACAGTTAGAGAGCAATTACAAAAAGAAGGTATGCCTGAATCTGCTTTGCAAGACATTAAAAGCGGTACACCAACTGCTATGTTTAGTTTATCTACTAAACCTATACAAAATCAATTAAATGAATTAGCTTTATTAAGAGATAAAAAAGCTATAGCTAAAGTTTTAGGATTTAAATCTGAAGCTATAAATGAATCTACTAGACCAAAGCTTCAAGCGTTAATGCAAGAAGCTGCTAAATACTTAGACATGTCTATAGTTGCTGCTGGTATGATGGGTAGTGGTGGTAGGCAAACTTTTTATGGAGATTTTAAAGATGGAAAATTTGTAAGAGATCCTAAAGCTAGTAAAAAGTGGATTAAAAGAACTAATGGTGAATACATTTTATTTGAGCAGAAAAAAGATGGAAAATTTACTAGAGTAAATAAAAAACAAGTAGCAGAGTTTGATGATTATGTAGCTAAACCAGGTAGATTGTATTATAGTACAAAAGATCCTGCTTACAAAAAGCTAGTTGAAAATGTTGAAAAATCTCCATTTGAAGGCACTTTTAAACAAATAAAACTACCAAAAGACGGTAAAATAACAAAAAGTTTTTTAGATAACAAAAAGAAACAAAGTGATTTAAATATGGAAATTTTAGATCATGTTGTTAATAAACTTGCTCAAGCAGTTCAAGATGGAATGTCTATGGACGTAGCTGGTATGATTATAATACAAAGTTATCAAGCGACTAGTGGTCTTATAAAAACAGCTGCGCCTTTTAAATATATGTCTGACGTTTTTGAGTACGGAGACAAGAAAGATGGTACAAAAAAATATAGAGAAGAGCATAATCCTCCAGCCTCTGTAATTGGCGCTAACTTGTTGTGGGCTATAAAAAATAATGCTGCTAAACCGATAATGAAAGAAGTTAGAAAAAACTTTCACCAAACAGTATTATCTAAAAAAGATGATTCAAAGTTAGATATAGACTACGCAGCGACTTTACCAAATGGAACTAATATAACTACAGATCCTATTATAAGGATGGCAATGGCTGGTATTAATTTAAATACTATAAAAAATGTTGTAACCGGTAAATCTATAATAGAAGAATTTGGACTAGGTATAGATAATAAATTTAGTTCTATGCAAAATGTTTCAGCTTTTCAAAATAACCTAGTTGAACAAGTAATATTAGAAGATTTAGATATTAAAGAAGCTAAAAAGCAATTAGATCAATACTTAAAAATAGCACCAAGTCAACTAAAAGCTAGTAAAAGTACTAATAAAACTCTTAATGATTCTAAAGTTTTAAATGTAGAAGGTAATTTAAATATTCAAGATTTACTAAGTAAAGCTGCTAGTATAGATGAAGCTTTAAATATTGCTAGAGATGTCAATGCTCCTGTTAAAAAAATTAGAGTATTTGATTTTGATGACACGTTAGCTACTACTAAATCAGATGTTTTGTTCACAGCGCCTGATGGAACTGAAGGTAAATTAAATGCTGAAGAGTTCGCTAAACGAGGCAAAGAGCTTTTAGATGAAGGCTATGTGTTTGACTTTTCTGAATTTAATAAAGTAACTAAAGGTAAACCTGGTCCATTGTTAGAAGTAGCTAAAAAAATACAAGCAGCAAGAGGGACAGAAGATGTATTTGTTTTAACAGCTAGAGCACCTGAAGCTCAAGTAGCTATTAAAGAATTTTTAGATGGTGTAGGATTAAATATACCATTAGAAAATATAACTGGTTTAGGCAACTCTACAGGTGAAGCTAAAGCTAATTGGATGGTAGATAAAGCAGCGGAAGGCTACAACGACTTTTACTTTGCTGATGATGCTTATCAAAATGTTAAGGCAGTTAAAGACGTAATGTCTGTGATCGATGTTAAGTCTAAAGTTCAACAAGCTAAATTCTCTTTGTCAAAAGATTTAAACTCTGACTTTAATAAAATACTAGAAAACAAATCTGGTATTGGTGCGGAAAAAGTTTATTCAGATGCTAGAGCTAAAACAGTTGGAGCTAGTAAAGGTAAGTTTAAATTCTTTATTCCACCATCAGCTGAAGACTTTGTAGGTTTATTATATCCAACATTAGCTAAAGGTAAACTAGGTGACGATCAAATGGCTTGGTATAAAGAAAGATTATTAAATCCTTTTGCAAGAGCTTATGAGAACTTATCAAGAGATAGAGTTAATTTGATGAATGATTTTAAAGCTCTTAAAAAAGAACTAGAAGTACCTAAAGATTTACGTAAAGAAGCTATTGATGGTTTTACAAACGAACAAGCTGTAAGAGTTTACTTATGGAACAAACAAGGTTTAGAAATACCTGGTATATCCAAAAGAGATTTAAAAGATTTAACTGAAGTTATTGATAAAAATCCTAAACTAAAAGTATTTGCAGATCAATTACAAGCTATAAATAAATCAGATGGTTATCCAGTGCCGCAAGAATCTTGGTTAGTTGGTACAATAACAACTGATCTAATAAACGGTTTAAACACTGTTAAGCGTGCTAAGTATTTAGAAGAATGGCAGACAAATGCTGATATAATATTTTCTAAAGAAAATTTAAATAAGATGGAGGCTATATATGGGCCTAAGTATAGAGAAGCTTTGCAAAATGTATTATCAAGAATGAAGACTGGTAAAAACAGATTATTCAGCGAAAGCAGAATAGGTAACCAAGTATTAGATTATATTAATGGATCTATTGGAGCTATAATGTTCTTTAACACTAGATCAGCTGTACTTCAAACAATATCTTCTATAAACTTTATTAACTGGAGTGATAATAATATTTACAAAGCTGGTAAAGCATTTGCTAATCAACCTCAATACTGGAAAGATTTTACAAAATTAATGAACTCAGACTTTTTAAAAGATAGAAGACAAGGTTTAAAACTTAATATATCTGAGTCTGAAATAGCTGATGCTGCAGCTACAAGTAAGAACAAGGCTAAAGCTGCTTTAAACTACTTACTTCAAAAAGGATTTTTACCTACTCAAATAGCTGATAGCTTCGCTATTGCTTCAGGTGGTGCTACTTATTATAGAAATAGAATAAATGTTTCATTAAAAGAAGGCATGTCTCAAAAAGAAGCTGAAGAAAAAGCTTTTAGAGATTTTAGAGAGATAGCTGAAGAGTCTCAACAATCAAGTAGACCTGATAGAATATCACAGCAACAAGCAAGTAACGTTGGTAGAGTTATATTAGCATTTGCTAACACACCTTCTCAATACGCTAGAATAATAAAGAAAGCTGCTAGTGATCTTAAAAACAAAAGAGGTGATTGGAAAAACAATGTATCTAAAATAATATATTATGGAGCTATGCAAAACCTTGTATTCAATGTACTTCAACAAGCTTTATTTGCTGTAGGCTTTGGAGATGACGATGAGGAGACAGAAAAAAGAGAAAAGAAATATGTTGGTATAGCTAATGGTATGGTTGACTCATTGCTCAGGGGATTAGGTTATGGTGGAGCTGCAGTGTCAGTTGCTAAAAACTTACTTCTTGATGTTTACGAAAGATCAAAAAGAAAAAGACCTGAATATGTTGACTCTGCTTGGAAGTTATTAGATTTTTCTCCACCAATAGACTCTAAAGTTTCTAAATTAAAAGCTGCTGGATATATGGTAGACAAATATGGAGACGATATGGTTGAAAAAGGATTTGCTATAGATAATCCAGCTTACGAAGCTGGTTCAAAAGTCGTTTCTGCAACAACTAACATACCTTTAGATAGGCTATTTACTAAAGCAAACAATATAGCTGGAGCTATGGGAGAAGACGCAGAGACATGGCAAAGAGTTGCTATGATGTTAGGTTGGCCAGAGTGGCAAATAAAAGACAAGAAAAAAATTGTTAAAGCTCCTAAAACAAAAGAAGAAAAAATAAAAATTAAAGAAGAAAGATCTAAAACTAGAGTTAAAGAAGCTAAAGGTTCTACAGATTATAAAACATTAAAAAAGCTTAATAGGTCTGAACAAATTCAAATGCTAAAAGATTTAGGTTACCCTAGAATGAGAATTAAAAAGCTAAAAAAAGAATCAGATTTAATAGAAGAAATAATAGAAATGAATAAAAAATAAGGAACAATAAAATACTGGGCGCCATACCCAAAGTTCCTGTAACCAAAAAAGGGGAGGTCATTACGACTTCCCCTTTTTATATTTAACACCATGGGCAAAATCCACCCGGACAGTTTTCACACATAATTTTAATTTTAGAATCTATAAGTAATACCAAAAGCAAATATAAAACCTCCACTAACTATAGCTAAAGTGTTAGGATTTAAATTGATTTTTTGTTTATGTAGTATCATATTGCCAGCTGCAAAGCTAGCTAGGCTTATACCACCTATTATTGCTAATTTTCTCATCCTTTTATTTTTATTATAAGATAAACGTTTGAAAACATTATACTTATTAAAACAATAGCTGCATATATTATAGCGTCGCTTAAATAAGGTTTAACTGCTAAAGTAAAACCGCACAGCGTAACCA
>Ga0181393_1000128_pt1 | contig 26629 bp, 43 predicted proteins | sample 16SPOviralmetaG_FD_130122 | JGI IMG/M metagenome (GOLD analysis project Ga0181393, IMG submission 130122) | Marine viral communities from the oligotrophic San Pedro Time Series (SPOT) site, San Pedro Channel, CA, USA - 16 SPOT_SRF_2010-10-21 | ecosystem: Environmental > Aquatic > Marine > Strait...
GGTTTTCCATTTACTCATAGAACCAGTACTTATTATGGATCTACAGCAGTTCAATGTAGATATATTGATTACTCAGGTGATACTGTATATGCAGTATATGGTAGTGGATTTGGTACAAGTGTATTATTATATGCACAAAATGATAATGCTAATCATAGTTATGTAGCGATTGATAGTGCTGGTCGAGTTGAAGGGACTATAAGTTATCTTGCTGGTTAATAGACCGAGCTACGTCTTAAAACTAAGCCTAAACCTGTTTATATCGGAGATATATCCTAATGGCATTAGCCGAATCAATCGAATACGACAAGATAGAAGTTGTCGGAACATACAAAGCGGTACAAGTCCGCAAAGCAACAGTCATCAAAAAAGATGGTGTTGAACTTACAAGATCTTTTGAAAGATATGTACTGCAAGCTGGCACGTTAGATGCTTCTGACAACCTAGTAGATACTGACATATCAGCAGAACCAGCAGAAGTCTCTGCAATCTGCACAGCAGTTTGGACAGATTCAATAAAAGCTGCATGGAAAGCAAAACTTATTGCAGATAAGCCAGCATAGTGGAAATACCCACCATAGTATTGCCACCAGTAGAAAAAATAGAAACTATATCTATACCTTTACCAACAGCTGACGTACCAAGTTATGTACCTCTGGTAGTACCTCCAAGTGATCTTAGAGAACCAGAAGGTACTAAGCCAGCTAAAGAAAATACTGAGCAACCACCTCCACAACCAACACTTAACTTTCCACCTTTACCACCTATTCCTATACCTTCTAATGAGGTGTTGATTACAACTAGCATAGCAGCTGTTACAGCAGTAGCAGCTACTACGTTTACTCAACCTATTATAGAGAATATCAAAAAGAAACTACAAAAGTTCTTACAAGGCAAGATAAACACATGGAAGGCAAAGAGACAGAAGAAAAAGGATTCCTTGGTAAAGTAAAAGATATTGCTGAAGACAAGGAACATCAAATAGAATTCCTGGGAACTGTAGTAAGACTAGGTGTAGTCGTTTGGTCTGGTTTTATTATTACTATGAACTATGTAGAAATACCTATGGTTAAAAAGTCTGGTAACTCTGATATTACTTTTGTGGCCAGCGTATTTACTGGAGCTTTGGCCACATTTGGTTTGACTACTGGTAATAAGAATGGTAAAACACCAACCAACTGTCCTATGATGAAAAAAACCGACAAACCAAAAGTATGAAAAAATTACTCATACTCTTAGCACTGGTTGCACCTACAGTAGCAAGAGCTAATACAGTCACGCCTCAGTTTACAACAGGGTCGATGAACAGTACGACCACTACAACACAAACCGTAACCGAGGTCGAGCAGCGTCAAGTTTTTGGCTCTGCCGTAAACACTTGGTCTGGAACCAATGTAACACCTTCAGCTGACATAGCTGGCAGTGGTACAACATTTACAGTTACCAACACCGCAAACCCTTGGACACTAGAAACAACAACCAGAGCAGCTGGTTTAGTAGAGCAGTGGGATACCACAACAAACTATACAATAAACTCTACTACTACATCGCTCTCTGTATTCTCACAATAACACCAGTATATGCAGAAGGAGACACAAACAACTCGTCCAACCCTGTGGCAGCAGCAACAGGAAATGTTACCAATCAGGCTGTGCAATTTCAAAATAACGGAGCACCGTCTAGACAACAATATGGTAATTCCATATCTTGTAACGGATCAACAATGACGTTTAGCCCTTTTTATATGGGTAACGATACTCAACCTCAAGGGGATGAGGGATATGTTATCACAGAGAACTGGGGCTTTCAAATAAACTTTTCAGTACCTTTAGACAAGCGTGGTCTTGAACAATGTAGACAGATTGCCAAACGTCAAGAGGAAAAGATGAGATTAGACTATGAGTTAGTTCGTGCTCTTAAATGTGCAGAGCTGATGCAGAAAGGGTTTACAATACGCCCTAACACACGTGTAACTTACATGTGCCAAGATATTGTACCTATCCAATCATTACTACCTAAGAAAGATGTTAGCACTACTAAAACCAATCGTTTTAACCTTTTTAAAAGGTGACAAGTTTAAATTTTTTGTACTTGACCTATTAGAAAAGTTATCCAAAGAAAGCGATAATGACCTTGATGACAAGGCAGTAGAATTTATTAAACGAGGATTAAAAGTTGAGTAAAGTTCAACGTATACCCCGCAGAGCTGGGGAAGATGAGTTTAATGAGCTACATAAGTTAGTTACAACCGAACTCATTGCAAGAATACGCAGTGGTGAAGCCACTACTGCTGACTTAAAAGCTGCTTCTGACTGGTTATACAAGAACGACATTACAGGTGTGGCATTTGACACATCACCATTGTCACAACTAGCCGACATTATGCCTAGTGTCGATTTTGATACAGTCCAGAAATCGGTAATTAAACATGGCTCCTAAAACAGCTAAAAACCCAAAGAAAACTGCACGATTTTACCGTGATAATCCTAAGTCAAAGGCAAAAAAAAATGCAGCCCAAAGAAAGCTCAACAAAACTGAAGCAAACAAAAAGTACAGAGCCGAGCTTAACGGAGCCCGTAGAAAAGCGGGTGAGTATGGCAAAGGCGGTAAAGATTTTTCACACACTAAATCAGGAAGATTAGTGCGAGAATCCCCTTCTAAAAACAGAGCTAGAAACAGAAGCAGAAAATGACACCAGTACTTCCTAACTATAAACATTACACACAAAACTTAATAGTCATGACATCAGCAGACGCTAAACGGTTATGGAGAAAAGCTATTAAGGAGGCAAACAATTATGAATGTATCTATTGCGGACAAAAACATCATGAATTTGATCTTACCATTGACCATGTACATCCCAGATGTCTGGGAGGTGGTACTCATTCTTACAACTGTGTTCCCGCCTGCAGAAAATGTAATCAACAAAAAGGAAGTAACAACTGGTTAACGTGGTTTAGGGATAACTTCCCACCAAACCCATTTAGAGAAAACCTAATCTTAAATTGGATTAAATGAACAAACTATTTAACCCTAACAAGTTATTATTACAGGAACTCAAAGACATAGCACAAGCTACACCTAAGCCCTTACGTTGGGCTATGGTGTGGTTTTTATTATGGATAGAACCTAAGTATGTAGACTACAAAGCTGAAAAAGCTGTAGACGATGCTCTTAAGGAATACCATAAACTATGTGATTTTTGTGAAGACTGGCGTAATGATCCAGGGGTCAAAGTTATACCATCAAAGGTCAAAGGATTGAACGACATGAGTATAACTAGAGATGCTGAGTGTGATATATGAATATAGAATCTAAATTACATGATGATTTTAGATACTTTTTAACTGCTGTATGGACACACCTTAGTCTACCAGCTCCTACCAGAGCACAGTTATGTATAGCGGAGTATCTACAACATGGCCCCAAACGACTACAAATCCAAGCGTTTCGTGGTGTCGGTAAATCTTGGATCACTGCTGCTTTCGTTCTTTGGACTCTATTTAACAACCCAGATAAAAAAATCATGGTTGTATCGGCATCTAAAGATAGAGCTGACAGTTTCTCCATCTTCTGCCAAAGACTAATATTAGAAGTACCTTGGCTATCACAGCTAAAGCCTAAGAACGATGATCAGAGATGGTCACGTATATCTTTTGACGTAGGGCCAGCAGCCCCACACCAAGCCCCCTCAGTTAAGTCTGTAGGTATTACAGGACAGTTAACTGGATCTAGGGCAGATCTAATGGTGCTCGATGATGTAGAAGTACCAAATAATAGTATGACGGAGCTACAACGTGAAAAACTTTTACAGCTTGTTACTGAATGTGAGTCTATTCTTACTCCTAAACGTGACTCTCGTATTATGTTTCTCGGCACTCCTCAGACGACATTCACTGTATATAACAAGTTAAGGGAGCGTAGCTACAGACCATTTGTATGGCCAGCTAGATACCCCCGTAAGATTGCTATGTATGACGGATTGTTAGCACCTCAGCTAACAGCAGACTTAGAAAAAGGTGATATGGCGTGGCAGCCTACAGATACACGATTTAAAGAAGGTGATCTACTGGAAAGAGAGTCATCTATGGGTCGTAGTAACTTTATGCTGCAGTTTATGCTAGATACTACTCTATCTGATGCTGAGAAGTTCCCGTTAAAGTTTGCAGACCTAATAATTAACCCTGTAAACCCTACACATGCACCCGAAAATATAATATGGTGCTCTAATCCAGAAAATATGTGTAAGGAACTGCCTTGTGCAGGACTTCCAGGGGACTATTATTATAAGCCAATGCAGATACAGGGAGAGTGGAAAGAATATAGTGAGACCATTTGTAGCGTAGACCCCTCTGGAAGGGGCTCAGATGAGACTGTAGCATGCTTCTTATCTCAGTTGAATGGATTTATATACTTACATGAAATCTACGCCACTAAAGACGGTTACAGCGACACTACACTATTAGACATATTAAAAAGGTGTAGAAAGTATAATGCAAGTACGTTGCTTATTGAGAGTAACTTTGGTGATGGTATTGTATCAGAACTATTTAGAAAACACTGTCAAACGACAAAAACATTAATTAACATAGAGGAGACTAGAGCAAATGTCAGGAAGGAAGATCGGATTATTAGTAGTCTTGAACCTATCTTTAATCAGCATAGGCTTGTTGTGGATCCTGCCGTCATTACGTGGGATTATAAGAGTAATGCAGATGAGGCGACTGAAAATAGATTCCAATATATGCTTGCTTACCAAATCAGCAGGATGTGCAGAGAGAAAGGTGCCGTTCGACACGATGACAGAATTGACGCCCTCGCTCAAGGAGTTCAGTGGTACACAGATGCCCTCGCCATTTCAGCAGAAGGACAGATAAAAGACAGAAGACAACAAGAATGGTTAGACCACCTAGAGGCTTGGATGGATGACCCTCAAGCAGAAGCTAATCACATGGTCATGGGTATGGACTTAGACCAAAGAAGAGAGGCTAGAGGATCGACTAAAAGCCATACACACACTTGGATGTAGACCAACCCCACCATAATACACGGGGAAGTGGTGCTCCTCGTGGGTGGAAACAGCGGTCAAGAGGGTGAGTAGAGTAAAAACTTCCACCCTCTTCTATCACGAGTTACCCGCTCGTGCTGTATATAACCTCCTCCTACTACCACTAAAGCACCTATTACCATGAAAAAACTATTATTAATATTACTTGTGTTACGTGTAGCTGCTCCTCTGGGGCTTATGGGGTACATGTGGATCAGGAATAGGAACAAGGATGTCTCCTTAAATTTTGATAAAATTGTTTGTAGGGATTATATACGTGCCCTATCCTGGCCGACCCCCTTGGGGGTGCCGTCACGATTTCCTGACAATAGGTATTTATACTCTTGACTTCTAAAATATTTTATGGTACCTCTCAGGGATTTTGATTTGCTGACAATAGGTATTTATACTCTGTACATATTCACCATCACACTGTTTAATGTCAGCTTTTTGCTGTTAGGTAAAAATACTTACCGCCTCTCAGGGGTTAGGGGTTCGGCCATCTGTTAGCGTCTCAAAACATAGACTGGCACTAGATATAGAGGTGTGGAAAAATTGGGTATATCAAGATTTATTGATTTTTTGAGTATAAATACTTAGTTAATCATTTTTTAATCAATGAGTATAAATACTTAGTACTTTAGGAAAAATAAAAAGGTTAAAGGGGATACATTGAAAAGCTAGTAATGAATTTTAAATTGCCTAGTCTGCCTAAATCAAAACACTCTATATATATAAAAAAAGGATTTATTAGTTTTCCTGGCTGAGATCCCTTGGTATACCTGGCTTTTCACCGATTTGTAGCTATAAATGATAAAAAGATAGGTATAAATACTTATGGTTAGATGGTTGACAATTAGATTCGGGTTTGATATTGTAAGTACATCGAACAAATCACTAACTTATTTACAAGTCACTCAATCAGTCACAAATTAACAGACAAATAAATTGATACTTGACAAATAAAAATGATTTGCTAGATTTAAATCAAGTCAAACATCAAGGAGGTTTATTACTACTCATGACATACGCTCAGTTGAGCGTTAATGCAAGAGAGATAGTCGCCAAGTTCACACTAGCTACAACGCAAGAAGTACAACTAGGTTGTGACTGGTACGCATCAGCTTTTCAAATCAGTTGCCGTATCGCTAACAAGTACGGTCTACGTCCCGAAGTTGCTGCAGGTGTCATCGCTGCATTATCGCCAAACAATCGCTGGGAGCGTAACATCATAGACGCTGAGGCCATGATCAAATGTTGGTCGGCTGGCGGTACAGATGAGGACATCCTGGCCGTGAAGGTTTGTACCTACACGAAAATGCAAGAGAAAGCACTAGCTATTCTAAGATTCGGTGACATTCTCACAAATACTACACCATCTATTACGGCTATTCTCAATGGCCCAAAGATCATAGAGTTTTTCAACTGCATTACTAACTCAGCTCTCAATGACGTATGTATTGACGGTCACGCCTATAGTGTCTGGTTCGGTCAACGTCTAACTATGAAGCAAGTCCCTAATATTGGTAAGAAGCTACGCTCACAAATCAAGACTGATTATGTTGATGCAACTAGCTTTATCAATGAGGAACTTAACGAATCCTTTACACCTGCTGACATTCAAGCTATAACGTGGGTAACTCACAAACGTATTTATGGAGTCTAATGCCTAAACAACTAACACTCATGCCATTACTCGATGGCTCAGTTATGAAATATACTGATGCCGTCAACGATCCCGTACTCTTAGAAGTTCTTACTGACATCCATGACAGACACTACCAATTCCCCAGCCAAGAAGTCTCAAGATGGTACTTCGATACCGTCAAAGGCCTCTCACGTACTCCCCGAAGATGTGCGTAAAGCCATCCAATACTTAGAATATAGACGCTTACGCCATAAGCATCCGCACTGCTAAGTCAACCATTCACCATCACCGCAGCTGGCATATCGCCAGGAATATATCCCAATGCCAATTTTTCCAGGGGTACTTGCCCTGCCACCAATTATTTAACCATGAAAGTATTAGTTGCCTGTGAATACTCAGGTGTAGTCAGAGACGCATTTACTAAACGTGGTCATGACGCTACATCCTGTGACTTCCTACCATCGGACAGCCCTAACGGTAAACACTACCAAGGTAATATGTTCGACCTCATCTACCCACATAATGTGTACGATTGGGATCTCATAATCGCCCACCCTCCTTGCACTCACTTAAGTTTGAGCGGTTCTAAGTACTGGGCCGAGAAGGTCAAGGATGGCCGACAACCTGCAGCTATTCGATTCGTTGAACGCATATGGGATTTACATGAGCAGTCAGGTGTCAAGCTATGTATAGAGAATCCTGTGGGTGCTTTATCATCACGCTCCAAGCTAGGCAAGGCCACCCAATACATAAACCCATTCCAATTTGGCCACCCTGAGAAAAAACGTACAGGCTTATGGCTTCGAGGTCTACCCAAGCTCACGCCTACCGATGTTATAGACATCACCAAGGTTGACCCTAAGATTGCCAACCGCTTGCACCTGCTGTCGCCTTCAGCTGACCGCTGGAAGATCAGATCTCAAACATTCCAAGGTATTGCTGACGCTATGGCTGCACAATGGGGTTGAGTATATTTACTCATGACATTCTCCTAGAATCATTGCTATATTGATTCTATGAGGGCATCACCCTCCTGTATTCACCATCACTAGGCCGCTTTATGCAACCAAAATCACGTACTTCAACATGTGTCAAATCTATTGACGTAGACCCTCTTTCTGGCACAGCTATTGTTGAGTTCCTTACCGATACTCGCTATGAGTACACCAATGTATCTCGTAGAGCTATCGCCAACCTACTTGCACAACCTAACATGAGCTTAGGATTCTGGGTCAATGCCAACTGCAAACTCAAGAGTGTCAAGTGTAAAGAGATCACACCAGTCTCTATCTACAAACACAAGCTTGCCAAGGTGCGAGTCTTGCAACAACCTGTACTCCCTAATGTCTAGCCACACAATGACTGTAACATTCGACAAGTCTGTATCCTCCTCCATATTGGAGGCAGGGTACAACTACAACCCATCATCCAACAACACTATCGCTGTTGAATTTGATCAAGATGGTAGAGACATCTACGACATACTCGAAGATGCTGGCCTTGGCCACCTATCAGATGAGGTCATCTACACCAACTACTACAGTGACTGCCTCTAAACCATGTAAGGAGTGCGGGGAGGTCAAACCACTAGAAGACTTCCCACTCTTTTCTACAGCTGGAGCAGGGCGCAAGAATACTTGTAAGTGCTGCTCAAACAAACAAGCTACGGTCAGACGTAGGCTTAGAAGACAGCATCCAGTGCCAATTCCTGGCGACTGCCCTGCGTGTGGTAGGCATACCACCAAATGGGTTCTTGACCATGACCATAAGACTGACAAGTTTAGAGGTTACATCTGCGACTCATGCAACGTAGCCTTTGGCAAGTTTGACGATGACTCATACACTATGCAACGTTCACTTAACTGGCTTTCATCACATGGCTAATACCATCAAAACAAACATCACTCAACCCATCGGTGACAAGTACATCAAGACCTTTGATGCTTGCGATGACCCTATCGTTTACACACTGGTACGTGTAAGCCCGTATACAATGGAGGACATGCTACTAGGTGTCTTTGATAGCAAAGAAGCTGTACTATGTAGGCTCGCCAGGATTATGGACAGACCTTCCAACGATGAACAGTTCAAGATTGAAACACACAATCTCAGAACACTCAAGCAAGAGGAGGATCTCAACTAATGGAGAAAAGTAAACTCATTGAACTCCTAACCGATTTAGGTTGGGACTATCAAAGCCTAACCAGCTCTGGTCGAGATACTTATGATGAAATCATGAGAGGTCTAGGTTTATTAGGCTCAAACGAATCATGGATAGACTTATGACTGAGTACACTGACCTCATGCAACAAGCAGAAGACTACGACAAATCTATGTGCCGTAGTAAGGACATCAATGTTGCCGACTGTCTTACATACGAGGACAGAAATGACATTGCCAAGATCATTGATGCCAGAGTTGCCGAAGAATACGGTACAAACTACCCATTCAGATGGTCGTTCTCATGTAGCGGTTACTTTATCTGCTAATGAGTACACCACACGCACAAGAACGCCTTGAAACTATCTTTGAAGAAGTCAAGGCAGCCTTCCCTTACTACGATGAGGACAAGCAAGCTGAGATTGCTATGAAGCGATTTGATGAGGAGCTTGTATGAGGCATGATGAATGGAAAGTGCCAGTATATTCCTTACTAGCATTGATCATCCTTCTAGGCTCATCAGCCTTACTATCCGAGGCAACCATGTACCACCGCCCATCACCAAATCATAAACTTAGATTATTATCATGAACAAACGTGACCCATTTGACAATAGAATCCGAGACATCAACAGATGGAAAGCCACTGATGAATTAACCGAAGTAACATTCGATATGGGTCATGAGGCAGCTCTCACCTGGGATTTGCCCGCCTCGTACGTTTGTGTTGTCAGAGCTATCAAGACTGACGGCAAGATAGAGGAGAGATCCTATCGTCAAGCCAAGGCAGCTAAAGTCTACATGAAGAATCTATTGCACAATGATTGTGATTATGTGGTGATGACAGGCACTGCTATCTTAGACACCTTATCTGACATATTATGACACTCAACCCGCATGACCTATCCGAGATCTTAGATCGACTAGGCTATTACATTGATGATGACACAGGTGAGGTCAGCCTTGAGCTTGACCCATGTGGCCCACCAACAATAGATAAGTTCTTAGTTATACTAGCTTCTCAAGGCCAACTAACCACCAAACGTAATGCAGCATATGAGGTAGGGTTCTACTTACCCAACTGGCAATGCTTCAGCAGCATGGAGGAGTACTGTAAGGTATTTCCCTATGAACAACAATGCAAAATTTATGATGACTAATTTGACACAACGACAAATTGACCGTCTTGATGACTACGAATACTCACTCTTTCTAGCTTATGGTGACTCATACAAACCTACACCGACAATTTCTCCTAGAACAAGAAGCGATCAGCTGTGGGAAGCAAAGACTTCACGATTCTTTAGAGAAACTAGAAGGGAAATCCTACGCTTCCGCAAGCGTGTACGGGGTGTCATCAATCAAAGAGGCTCTACCGTACTTAATGAAAACAGTTGAGGATACATTTTGTAAACTCAAGAATGGTCAAGCTGGTAAGTTCTATAAAGAAATTGCCATCTACATTGATGACCTCGAACCACTAGCTATCTCAACCATACTACTGAAGATAACCTTTGATAGGGTATTCAGTACACAAAGAGGAGCTAACCTAGTCACACCTACTCTTGTTGCTATTGGAGCTGCACTTGAATCAGAGTGTAAGTTTAGATGGTATAAGCATAATTACCCAGGACTTATGCACTATATCAGTGACAAGTTTTTTCATGATGCCTGTGGCACTATGCAGAAACAAGCAATAGCCAGTAAGAAATTTGGTGAACATGACATAAGGTGGAACCCTTGGAGTATTAAAGCTAAGACATCCTTGGGAAGATGGGGGCTGACTGCAGTTATGGAGACCACTAACTGGTTTACCATAAACAAACGTAAGACCCACCGCAAAAAGTATGACTACAGAGTTGTACCTACCCCAGAGTTCAATGAAAAACGAGCTGAACTTATCAAATCAGCAGAGTTATTCAGTGGTATACCTTGGCCAATGCTAGTTGTACCAGACGATTGGGGTTATAATGAGACTGGTGAGATTATCTACGGTGGTTACTTAACTAATCGTATGATGAGAGGCCATGACTTAACCCGAAAGGGCAACCCCACCATAATACACGGAGAGACACCTATTAACTTTTTAAACAAGTTACAAGCTGTCAAATACTGTGTAAACAACCATATACTGCAAGTAGCAGTAGAGATGAGGAGTAGAGGTAGAATAATAGGTAAGTTTATACCTATATCTCCTTCATATAAACCACCTCGTCCACCTAGTGCTGATGATGATTGTGATGCTAACCTAGCTTGGAGACGAGCTATGGCAGAATCATACAATGCTGATCGGATAAACTTTAAAAGATCAGTAAGAACCAGAACACAGCTAGAGGCAGCTGAGAAGTTTAAAGATGAGATCTTTCATCTATGTTGGTCTTTCGACTACAGGGGAAGAGCATACCCCATTCCAGCTTTCCTCACCCCTCAAGATACAGACTTTGGTAAGGCACTCTTGGTCTTCGCTGATGAGTCTAGTGTGACAGATGAAGCAGAGCTATGGCTCTCATTCCAAGTGGCCACTACGTTTGGCCTCGATAAAAGCACACTAGAGGACAGACATCAATGGGTGTCTGAGAATCATGAACTCATTACTAAAGTTGCTACTGACCCTATTAGATATTTGTCTGATTGGGAAGCGGTAGATGAACCTTGGCAATTTATGGCTGCTTGTCATGAATATTACCACTGTTGTATAGCTAAAGACAAGTTAACTACAGGTCTTATGGTCGCAGTCGATGCTACGTGCTCAGGATTACAGATCCTCGCAGCTTTGGCGAAAGACAAAAGTACAGCAGAACTTGTAAACGTAGTACCTAGTGCAACACCTAGTGACGCTTACAGAGCGGTGGCAGACAAGGCAAAGGAGTTTCTCCCAAGTTACATGCACCAATGGATGAACAGAACCGTATGCAAAAGAACGGTTATGACCATACCATACAATGCTACTAAGGATAGTAGTCGCAAGTACATACGTGAAGCGTTACTTGAAAAGGGAATTGATCCTACAAAGGATGAATTAACACAGGTTGTCAATGCTATTTACAGCAGTATGGACAGTATAGTTCCTGGCCCAATGAGGGTAATGAGATGGATCAAAAAGCATGTCGGACAGTACATCAGAAATGGTGCTACTGAAGTCCAGTGGGTCACACCATCAGGTTTTGTCGTCAATCAACGCAGAGATGACATAGAAACCATGAGGATGGAGCTGCAGCTGTTAGGAAGGACAAGTATAAGATTACCTACGGGTAATTCTACACCTAGTCCAACCAAGCATAAGTCTAGCACTGCACCCAATTACATACATTCATTCGATGCTTCGATCCTTCACAGATCTTTTACTCAATTCGATGAACCATTCACAGTTATCCATGACTCAGTTCTTTGCAGAGCAGGAGACATGGGAACACTCAATCGCCTTGTGCGAGAAACCTACTCCAATATCTTTTCCGAGAAGTGTTGGCTGTCAGAATTTGCCGAAACCATCAATGCCTCGGAACCGCCACCAATCGTTGGGACACTAGACCCAAAGGTTGTATCCAATTCCACCTATTTTTTCTGTTAAAGATGAACACACACGTAACACCAAAACCCGTTACCCTTGAAGGGTATCAAGCGATACTCAAGCCAGGGGAATGGGGTTACAAGCTTGCAGCTCTCGTTGATGAGGAGTTAATTAAGACTCTTGAAGATGAACGTGAGTCAGCCTTAGAATGGGCTAGAAGCAAAGCAAAGAACCCAAGGAGGGTAACAGTCAAACCTGAGCCTTGGGAAGAGCTACAGAACCAACAAGGTACATATCAGATTAGATTCTCATGGAAAGACGGAGACAAGTTTATTCCTGTTGTCGTTGATACTGAAGGAACTAAGATTGAAGACATTGATACCCCTGTTTACAGTGGCAGTAAAGTTAAGTTAGCTTTCTTCCAAAAGCCTTACATACTACCAGCTGGAGATATTGGTACATCATTGAAACTAAAGGCAGTCCAAGTTATTAGTCTTAATAGCGGAGCTGGTGTAGTAGACAATGGTGACTTGTCAGCTGAAGAAGCTGTAGAACTATTTGGTTCAAGTAAAGGTTTCAAGGTTGAAGACCCTAACGTTGAGGCAGCTGGAACACCTAGCTCAGTTGAAGCTGACGACTTCTAATGCGTAGTCATTTGGAAGAACAAGTAGCTGATCTATTAGAGCAGTTAAATGTAGACTATGAGTATGAATCTGAGAAGTTATCATATGTCATAGAAGCTAAGTACATTCCTGATTTTAAAGTTGGGGATGTATACTTAGAAGCTAAAGGTTACTTTCCATCAGATCAGAGACGCAAAATGAAAGCTGTTAAGAAGGCTAACCCAGAGTTAGACATTCGTTTCATCTTTCAAAATCCCCTTACTAAAATATCCAAGACTTCCAAAACATCCTATGCGATGTGGGCTGAACGTAATGGATTCCCTTGGTGTGTATATTATGCAATCCCAGTTGACTGGCTCAGATGAATCAACCTTCTTATATCACACAAGCTGTGATAATTGCGGTTCGTCAGACGGTAATTCCGTATACGATGATGGACATACTTATTGTTTTGTATGTAACCACTTTACTAGCGGGGAGTTATCCGATGATAGTGAACAACCACAAACAAAAGCTATGCTGAAAGGAAACCCTATAAAGCTACGCAAAAGAGGTCTATCAGAAGAGACCTGCCGTAAATATCGCATCCACATGGACGGTGATACTTTACGTATGCACTATTTTAACAAAGCTGGGCAAGTATGTGCAGCCAAAGTTAAAACAAAAGACAAAGACTTCTGGATGGAAGGTAACAATACTGACCATCAACTTTTTGGGCAAAATTTAGTTCCAACTGAAGGGACTAGGCTTACCATATACGAAGGTGAGCTAGATGCAGCCTCTGGATATGAAGCACAACCCAAGTGGCCACATGTATCCATACCAAATGGAGCTAAGGCTGCAAAGAAGTCATTACAAAGGGTGTTAGACCTCCTTCAAGGTTATGAAGAGGTTGTATTATTCTTTGACAATGATGAGGCAGGTAGACAGGCAGCACAAGAATGTGCAGAGCTACTACCGCCAGGAAAAGCTAAAATCGCTAGGCTTGAGAAGTACAAAGATGCTTCTGAAGCACTACAAGCAGGGGATAATGAGGCAGTAAGACGTGCGATCTGGGATGCAAAGACATACAGACCAGACGGTATTGTTGATGCCAAGTCCCTGCTTGAAATAATTACCACACCTACCCCACCCGCTGACCATGATTACCCATTTCAAGGATTACAAGACAAGCTGCACGGCATACGGTATGGAGAACTTATCACAATTACTTCAGGATCTGGTACAGGAAAATCCAGCTTCTGTAGGGTTCTTGCAAGTCATCTTCTCAACAGACAAGAACGAATCGGTTACTTGGCACTTGAAGAATCTAACCGTAGGACGGCTCTCGGATTAATGTCCGCACAGCTCGGCAAACCTTATCACCTTGAAGAATATGAACGAGCAGAACTCGAATACGCCTACAACAGTACTATTGCTAATTGGAATCTTTTCTTGTTCGATGGCTTTGGCAGCTATGACCCTGACACAATTTACAGTAGGATCGAATACCTCGCCTGTGGATTGGAGTGTCGTGTTATTTTCCTTGACCACCTTAGTATATTGCTGAGTGGATTAGACGGAGATGAGAGACGCATGATTGACATCACGATGACGAAATTACGCTCACTTGTTGAACGTACTGGTATCACATTGTTTCTTGTATCACATCTCAGACGTACACAGTCAGATCAAAACCATGAGGAAGGGGCACGTGTAACACTAGGACAACTGAGAGGATCTGCTGCTATTGCACAGTTATCTGATACAGTCATTGCCCTTGAACGTGACCAACAAGACCCAAACAAACAGAACACCACCACTCTTCGTGTTTTGAAAAACAGAAACAGCGGAGAGGTTGGAGTTGCTAACCAACTGATCTATGACCTACGAACATGCACCTTCACCGAACATGAAGTTACGCCCGACTTCGACCCGACCACAGACTTCGGGTAATATTAATCTAGCGTTTGACATAGAAACAAACGGATTAGATTGTACTGAAATACATTGTATAGTTACACAAGACCTAGATACTGGTCTAGTAACTGAGTACAATGACCAAGCTACTCCAAACTACAGCATTGCTAATGCAGTAAATGACTTGGAGGTAGCAACTAACATTATATCTCACAACGGTATAATGTTTGACATACCACAAATTAAAAAACACTTCCCTTTTTATAAGGGTCATGCTAAACATTGGGACACTCTTATACTGAGTCGTTTCTTCCACCCTGACATGCTAGAGCTAGACCTCAGACGCAAATGGCCTATGATGCCAGCTCGTTTGTATGGTTCACATAGTCTCGAAGCATATGGTTACAGACTACGTTGTTTCAAAGACACGTTTGCTAAGACCACTGACTGGAAAGAATGGTCACAAGAAATGCAGGACTACTGTAAAAAAGACGTTGCTATCCTAGCTAAATTATGGACACATTTCCAAAAATCCCTGAAAGCGTTGTCTTAGAGCATCAGATAGCAGAACTAATGGCTACACAAAAAGCCACTGGTTGGCCGTTTGATGTGCAAAAGGCACAAGACTTAGAAAACAAACTACTAACGAGGTTAGAGAAGCTTAGACGACAGGCTGAGGACGTATGTGCCTATGTGCCAGGAAATCTATTCACACCTCGTAGAGACAACAAGACACAAGGCTACATAGCTGGAGCAGAGATGCAAAGGTTAAAGGATTTCAATCCTAGTAGTCGAGAGCATATAGCTTGGTGGTTTAAAACCTTTCAAGGTTGGACACCTACTAAACTCACACCCACTGGTAAAGCAGTGATTGATGAAACAGTGCTCAAAGAAATTAACACAGAGGAAGCATTAGTATTCTTAGAAATTCTGGTCATACAGAAGAAACTAGGAATGTTATCCCAAGGAACTAATGCGTGGTTGAAGCTAGTCAAGGATGGCAGACTTCACCACTCTTGCTTTATCGGTGCAGTGACACATCGAATGGCACATTCACACCCGAATCTTAGTCAAGTAAGTTCGGACAAGGATTGCCGTGAACTATTTATCACACAACCAGACTGGAAACTTATTGATTCTGATTTAGCTGGTATAGAATTAAGATTATTTGCACATTACTTAGCCCGCTATGATGGTGGACGGTACGGCAAGATCTTACTTGAACAAGATATTCATCAAGTCAATGCGGATAAAATTGGCATCTCTCGCAGACAAGTTAAGACTATCACGTATTGCTTTCTTTACGGTGGCGGCAACCAAAAGCTTGGACTCTCTTATGACAACATGTTATCCCCCGAAGCTGCAAAGAAGAAAGGGGCAGAGATTAGGCGAGCTTACTTGGATGCTGTTGACGGTCTCGAAGATTTGGTTGAAGCTACTAAGAAAGTTGCTACAAGAGGTAGTATACGTGCTATCGACAAACGCCAAATCCTTGTGGACAAAGAACACAAAGCGTTAAATTGTCTTTTACAGGGATCGGCAGCAGTCATCGCAAAGCGTTGGCTACTACTAACTGATGCTAAATTAGGCAACACTACCCATGAACGTTATGCTTTTGTGCATGACGAACAAGTGTTAGGTGCTCCTGCTACAAACGCAGAGTACATAGCTGAGGTATGCAAACTATCTGCATTAGAAGCTGGTGAGTATTACAACTTACGATTACCCATTGAAGCTGACGCACAAATTGGCGACAACTGGGCACAGGTACACTAATGTTATTAATTGACTCTGATTTCCTAGCTTACAAAGCTGCTCAAGCATGTGAGATTGGTATAGACTTTGGAGAGGATGTCATCATCGCTCAGTCACAGTTCAGTGAAGTGCTTAAAGTATTTCATAATGAGCTAAATAAAGTGACAAAAGCTATGATGGAGGACGACTTCATACTATATTTCTCAAGCACTAAAAATTTTAGAAAAGAAATTTACCCTGATTACAAGGGACATCGAATGAAACGTAAGCCCCTTGGCTACAAACGTTTAGTAAATTATTGTAGAGAAAACCACAACTTTAAACTAATCGAAGGGTTGGAAGCCGATGACACCATTGGCATAGAAGCAACTCGTTTCGCAGACCCAAACAATATCATTGTCAGTCCAGACAAGGACATGAGACAGATTCCTAGTACGCTATGGGATATGAAGAATGATGTTGTTGAGATTACTAAAGACGATGGTGATCGTTGGCATCTAATACAGAGCCTAAGCGGAGACCCCACAGATGGGTACTCTGGTTGCCCTGGAATAGGAGTCAAGCGAGCATCAGAATTACTAGACAAGAATGAAAACAAGTGGGAGGCAGTGTGTAAAGCCTATAGAGATAGAGGGTTATCAGACGATGACGCTTTGCTCAACGCACGTCTAGCCAAGATCTTACAAAAAGAAGACTTCGACCATGACCGCAACCAACCTATTTTATGGACTCCTAATTAATTATGTTGAATGATTTGTTTCCACACCCTTTGATAGCTAGAACTGGTAGAATCCAACAGTGGATTAAAGAACCAGAGGGACGCTTACCTGTTAGCTGCACAGTATTTGTAGTTGAAGATAGCATCGAGGGTGATAATGGAATAGAAGCTAGCTGGCGTTTTGTCAGCCATGCTCTACGATTTGGAGCAGGTGTAGCAGTACACCTCTCTAAGATTAGACCTAATGGTCACACCAATGAGAAAGGATTAGTCGCTAGTGGCCCTGTATCATTTGGTAAAGTATACTCTGCTCTTAATGAAACTATTAGGAGGGGGGGAATTTATAAAAATGGAGCTTGCGTCCTGCATTTGGACTTAGACCATGCTGATATTCTAGAGTTTATACAAACTCCCAGAGAAGAACTAGCTTGGGTTAAGCGTTGTGTAGACTTAACTCCAGAAATGTGGGAAAAGACTCCTCACAAAGAAGCATTGTTACATGGCATAAAGTCAGGTGACATATGGTTAAACAAGATTAAATACCAAAATAGTAAAAGGATTTTTTCGAATGTATGCTTGGAAGTTTATCTGCCCTCACGTGGAACATGCTTGTTACAGCATGTCGCTCTCAGTGCCTGTGTGCTCACCAACATACAAGAGGGTTTCGTTACAGGTATGTCCGAGTTGTGTGATCTCCATTCAAGGACAGGTGTTGGAAAATCTGGAGAGTACCTTGCCTCGGAAAATGACAGACAAGTCGGGCTCGGTATGCTCGGTCTTGCCAACCTCCTCAGACGTTACAAAGTAACTTATGAAGAATTTGGTCACGCTTTAGAGAGGATTAACAATGGTGACACACCACAAGAAGGAGACGCTGCCAAGATAGCCTTCGGTATCAAACGTGGAATACTAGCAGCAGCTGATATAGCTCGTGAGCATGGTATGGAGAGAGCATTTGCTATAGCTCCTACTGCATCATGTAGTTACAGCACCAAAGATCTCGATGGGTTTACATCCTGTCCTGAGATTGCTCCACCAATAGCTCGAAGTGTAGACCGTGACAGCGGTACATTTGGAGTTACATCTTATGATTATGGCGAAGTTGAGATCGCCTCGGAAGTTGGCTGGGACGCATACAAGCGTGTAGCAGACGGCATAATGACAATGCTCAATAAAACGGGACTTCTTCACGGATACTCATTCAACTCTTGGAGTGATGTAGTGACCTATGACAATGCGTTCATTGAAGAGTGGCTGGACAGCCCCCAAACATCTTTATATTATTCCCTGCAAGTGATGGGCGATACACAAGATAAGTCCAGTGCGTTTGCTGCATTAGATGAAGCTGATGTCGATGATTACTTGAGTGGGATACTAAATGAACCCATTACATGTATAGGTTGTGCAGAATGAACCCTTATGAAAAACTATTATCCCGCAAAAGAAAGTGGACTCCCGTCAAACCTACTAGAGGAAAGCTCCTTGAAGGTAGTGAAGAAGCCATCTACCGTGCTCTTGCAATACGGCATATGGAGCTACCTGTGGGTGACTTCATTACGGAAACCCTTAGCAAAGAGGTTCCCGAAATTGCTAGAACACTTCTCGAATCCAATGTCGTAGATGAGGAGAGACATGACCTTGCTCTTAATTATATTGCTGAAGTTCACGGACTAGATGCTAAAGCTGAGAGAGAGGCTAAACTATTACGTGATGCTTGGATAGCTCATCCAGATCACACTGTCCTAAAAGCTTTGGTGGCTGAACGTGCTATTTTCTTTGTTATTTTACCTTTCAATAGGTTTTGTGGCGATGCTGCTCTTAGGACAGTATCGGCTGATATTTCCAGAGATGAGCAAATTCATGTCGCCTGCAACTCTTTGGTATGTGCTGATATGGGTTTACGTCCTAGCGTTTCTTTGGACAAACTTAGGAAGGCTACTATAAATTGGATCTTTGAACCGTTAAATCATATATCAAACAACAAACATTTAAGCAGAAAATTTTGGACTGATTGTAGTGATCGTCTAATGTATGAGGGCAAAGCCCCAGAACTTTCTGACACTAAACGAGGCAGGATGCCTGCTTTCTTTGAACATGCAAACACCAACTTACCCAAGTACGCTTGAATGGGGACGTATCGAAAAGATGATTGATGATCTTGACGAGCAGTTTCCAGACAAGTTTCCAGACCACACACTATCAGAAAAAGAAATATCTTATAGGGCTGGTCAACTATCAATAATTAGATTACTAAAAGAAAATCTCAAAGGAGAATAACTATGTGCCTCGCAAGTATTTTTGGAGGGGGTAGAAACAATACCCCAACTCCACCAACCCCAGCCCCACCAACCACTCCTCCACCTCCAATGCCAGTACAACAGGCTCCAACACCGATGCCTGAATCTACTACACCTGCTCCTGTACAAGAGGATCAGACTAAGAAGAAGGCAAAAGTAAAAGCTAAGAAAGTTTCTAAAGAAGCAGCTAAGAAAGGTACAACCCAATTAGCTACTAAGAAGCCTAAAACAGGTGGACTAAAAGGAATCACAACTGGACAAGGTGCTAACACTGGTGGTGGTGGTTCTGCTGGAGGAACTTATTAATGAAGAACGCACGGCAAAGATACAACGAGTTATCTAGTCACCGTGAACAATTCTTACATGTTGCTTATGAGTGTGCGGAATTAACTATCCCTACATTACTAATGCGTAACGAAGGTGATGCTTTATATCAAAGCTTCCAAACACCTTGGCAATCAGTCGGGGCCAAAGGAGTTACCACGCTGAGTTCAAAGCTCATGCTAGGTCTCCTACCCCCGTCAACCAGTTTTTTTAAACTACAATTAGATGATTCTAAATTAGGTGTAGAGATACCAGCTGAATCTAAAAGTGAATTAGATCTTAGCTTTGCAAAGATTGAGCGTATGATTATGGAAAGCATTGCAGCTTCGACTGATCGAGTTCAAATATTTGCAGCCTTAAAACATCTTGTTGTAACAGGTAACGCTCTTGTTTTTATGAACACAGACGGTATGAAAGTGTATCCACTTAATCGTTATGTTGTAGAAAGAGATGGTAATGGTGAGGTTGTTGAGATAGTAACTAAAGAAAGAGTCAGTAAAAAACTATTAGGTCTGCCAGAATTGGATGCAGAAAATAGTCCTAACGATGACTCTAAAGGTGACTACAAAGGTACAAAAGATGTAGATGTATATACATGTGTAAAGATCGCAGAAAATGGATGGCGGTGGCATCAAGAAGCTAACGATATGATCTTACCTGACAGTGTGGGTAAAGCTCCAAAGGATAAAACCCCCTGGCTCCCATTACGTTTTGTAACTGTGGACGGAGAAGATTACGGACGTTCTAGAGTAGAAGAGTTCCTTGGGGACTTAAAATCTTTAGAAGCATTAATGCAAGCTATCGTTGAAGGTAGTGCAGCTGCAGCTAAAGTTGTCTTCACTGTCTCACCATCTTCTGTAACTAAACCAAGCTCACTTGCTAATGCAGGTAACGGGGCTATCATACAAGGTAGACCAGACGATATTGGTGTAGTTCAAGTAGGTAAAACTGCTGACTTCCAAACTGCATATCAGATGATTAACATGCTAGAGAAGAGATTAGCTGAGGCTTTCCTTGTACTCTCTGTACGTCAATCAGAAAGGACAACAGCAGAAGAAGTTAGAATGACCCAGATGGAATTAGAGAGACAGCTTGGCGGGCTCTTCAGCTTGTTAACGACAGAATTTTTAATACCATATTTGAAGAGAAAGATGCACACTCTCACTAGATCTAAGAAGATACCAAGTCTTCCTAATGGTCTTGTCAAACCTACAATAGTTGCAGGTATAAATGCACTAGGTAGAGGACAAGATAGAGAAGCATTAGTACAATTTATAACTACAATAGCCCAAACAATGGGCCCAGAGGCTTTAGCTCAGTACATGAATCCTGATGAAGCTATCAAACGTCTTGCAGCAGCTCAAGGTATTGACATACTTAACCTTGTTAAGAGTGTACAAGAACGTGACGCTGAACAGCAACAAGCTATGCAAGCACAACAAATGCAATCTTTAACTGACCAAGCATCTAAGTTTGCTAATGCACCTTTGATGGATCCTCAAAAAAATCCTCAAGCATTAGAGGCAGTTGAAGGAGCAGCACAAGCACTACAACCACAGTAATTATGGCAGAAACAATCCGCTACGACACTTCAGATGATCCTGTAGCAGCACAAGCTATTGCAGAGAAAGAAGCTGAATCTTTAAAAATAGGTGAAGAACTTATAGCCAAGCAAGATAAAAGACTTGCTGGTAAATATAAAACAGCTGAAGAATTAGAGGCTGGTTATCTTGAACTACAAAAAAGATTAGGTGAAACACCTACTACAGATACAGATACAACTGAATCCGAACCAGAGTATCAGTTATATTCTGATGACGGTGCAGTAAATTATGATACTGCAAATGAGTTATATGGAGAACAACTAGGAGACTTATTTAAGTCCAACGACATTGACCCATTTGCAATGAGCAAACATTTTGAAGAGAACAATGGTTCACTTAGTGAGGAAATGTATGAGCAACTTAATACAGCTGGGCTTAGTAAAAGTGTAGTTGATAATTATCTTGAAGGTGTTAGAGCTGAAGTAGGTTTTAAAGCTGAAGCAGCAGAGCCTGTGCTATCAGAAGCCGAAGTCACAGAACTTAAAGGTTTAGCTGGTGGTGAAAAAGGTTATGATAATTTAATGGAATGGGCTGGTGATAATTTAGGCGAAGATGCAGCAAAGGACTACGATGCTGTCTTAGCTACTGGTAATAAATCAGCTGTAAAATTCGCAATAACTGCACTCATGGGAAAATATGAAGATGCTAATGGGCGGGATACTAAACTTGTCACAGGCAAAGAGTCAGCTCCAGAAACATACAGAAGTATGGCTGAAGTTGTAAGAGATATGAACAAACCAGAATACACTACTGATGAAGCGTTCAGAGATGATGTCATCAGAAAGTTATCCGCATCAAACTTAAAAGTATAGGAGCTAAAAAATGCCGATGGGAAAAGGAACTTACGGAAGTAAGAAAGGTAGACCTGCTAAGAAAATGAGCAAAGGTATGTCAAAGCTACCTGCAGCTGTACGTAAAAAAATCTTAGGTAATAAAAAGAAATGAACAAAAGAGGATCTGGTAAAAAAGTTAACTCAGTCAACGTCCAAAAATCATGCCCTAGTGGTTTTTACATGAAGGATGGTAAATGTGTACAGGCTGGAGTTGGTAAAGAATTTAAACCATAAAACAAATGGCTGTCAAAAAAAAGAATGTCAGTCTCAAGATGGGAAAGCACAAGTCCCGTACTGGTGGACTGACAGCAGCTGGTAGAAAAAAATATAATAAAGCTACTGGCTCAAATCTAAAAGCTCCACAACCTCAAGGTGGTGCTCGTAAGCGTTCCTTCTGTGCTCGTATGAGTGGAGTTAAGGGGCCAATGAAAAAACCTAACGGTAAGCCAACCCGTAAAGCTTTGGCACTACGTAAATGGAAATGCTAATGGCGTACAAAAGTAAAAAGAAATGTGGATGTAAACACGGAGGCAAAAGAAAGTAATGGCTAAACGAGGACTCTATGCAAACATTCACGCCAAGCGTAAGCGGATAGCCGCTGGCTCTGGTGAGAAGATGAGGAAGGTCGGGAGTAAAGGTGCTCCCACTGCTAAGAATTTTAAACGTTCAGCAAAGACCGCTAAAAAAAAGAGATAGTTGAAAGACCTCTATATATACCTCACACTAATAACTAACCTGTTTATTTGCTCAGGCGTAATACGCCACTGGAACAATTTACCTAAACACAATGACACCACTCGACAACATGTTTCCAAACGAAACACCACCAAGACCTATAATGACACATCACAAAAATCACTACTGGCACAATGCCGAAGAGACTAACGGTAGACTAGCCATGATTGGCTTCGTTGCTGCTCTTGGATCTTATATATTTACAGGGAACATAATCCCAGGAATTTTTTAAATGGCTGCAATTACATTATCAAAATCAAAACCAAATACTAATTGGCAGGAATTTTGTAAGTGGGTCACGAGTACAGACAACCGCCTATACGTAGGATGGTTCGGAGTGCTAATGATACCTTGCTTACTAGCTGCTACAACATGCTTTATACTCGCCTTTATTGCTGCACCTCCTGTGGACATAGATGGCATACGTGAACCAGTTTCTGGCTCCTTAATCTATGGAAACAACATCATATCTGGAGCGGTCGTACCCTCCTCAAACGCAATCGGACTACATTTCTATCCCATCTGGGAAGCAGCAACACTTGACGAATGGCTCTATAACGGAGGGCCATACCAGCTTATCATCTTTCACTTCCTTATCGGTGCAGCATCTTACATGGGACGCCAATGGGAACTTAGTTATAGACTAGGGATGAGACCTTGGATATGCGTAGCTTACTCAGCCCCAGTATCAGCTGCACTTGCAGTATTTCTTGTCTATCCTTTTGGACAGGGGAGCTTCAGTGATGGTATGCCTCTTGGTATTTCTGGTACTTTTAACTTCATGTTCGTATTTCAAGCAGAACACAATATCCTTATGCATCCGTTCCACATGCTCGGTGTTGCTGGGGTATTCGGTGGAGCTCTTTTCGCTGCTATGCACGGAAGTCTCGTTACTTCCTCAATCCTTAAGGAAACAACAGAAGAAGTATCTCAAAACTACGGTTACAAGTTTGGTCAAGAAGACGAGACTTATAACATCGTAGCTGCACACGGTTACTTTGGTAGACTTATTTTTCAATATGCTTCTTTCAATAATTCTCGTGCTTTACATTTCTTTCTTGGTGCTTGGCCCGTGGTTGGCATATGGCTCACAAGTATGGGGATCTGCACAATGGCTTTCAATCTTAACGGCTTTAACTTTAACCAGTCAATAGTTGACACTAACGGTAAAGTTATACCTACATGGGCTGATGTCGTTAATAGACAGAACCTCGGTATGGAAGTTATGCACGAAAGAAATGCACACAACTTCCCATTAGACCTAGCGTCTGCTGAATCTACTTCTGTAGCTCTTACAGCACCTGCACTAGGCTAATAGTCACGTCCGTTCATCCTGTTTAGGACGCATGAAACCAAAGCATGGAACGGGGCTTTGGTATATGGAGATTACAATGCAAGTAACTTACGTATATCGTGGCATTGCTTACACAAAATTTGTTAAGTAAGTAAAACGGGGGGGAGCACCTCAGAGTCGGACTCCCCTCTAATTGGTAAAAGCCTCTACGGAGACACCTTTTGCCGTCTGGACGGTAGGGATAGACCTACAAGCAGCTTGAGTCTTAGCTGATATAATTAAGATTCCAACAATTCTAGATCTAGAGACGATAACTAATACCCTACAAATAAATGGCACAACAGTCAACAAATAATCCTAGCTCACAAACCTTTCTGGGTAGGATAAATACTGCGACTAACGCTACAAATAATAGAGATTTGTATCTTAAATTATTTTCTGGCGAGATGTTTACTGGCTTCCAGAGAGAGACAATCGCACGTGACTTAGTCATGAAGCGTACTCTAACTAATGGACGCAGTTTACAGTTCATCTATACTGGACGCACAAGTGCGGAATACCACACTCCAGGCAACAGTATATTAGGAAACTCTGACAAAACTCCTCCAATAGCGGAGAAGACAATTACAGTTGATGATCTACTCATCAGTTCTGCATTTGTATATGAGTTAGATGAGACACTAGCACACTATGAAATGAGAGGAGAAATTTCCAAGAAGATTGGATATGCTCTTGCTCAAAAGTATGATAGACTTATCTTCAGAGCTATTGCTAAAGGTGCTAGACAGGCTAGCCCAGTATCCCTAACCTCTTTCGTAGAGCCAGGTGGTACACAAATCCAAGTTGGTGCAGGTTCTAACGCTGACGATGCTCTTGATGATGATAAACTTGTAACAGCATTTTATGATGCTGCAGCAGCTTTAGATGAAAAAGGCGTATCTGATGACGGAAGAGTAGCTGTACTTAACCCACGTCAGTACTATTCACTTATAAAAGGAGCAGGTACTAACGGGTTAATTAACAGAGACGTACAAGGTACATCTTTACAAAGCGGAAATGGTGTAATTGAGATTGCAGGTATTCAAATCTACAAGTCAATGAACGCTCCATTCTTCTCTAAGTATGGTACTAAGTATGCTCCATCTTCTGGTGCAGCAGCTGGCACTGACCTTGATACAATAGATCCTGGAAATACAGGTTCATTCGTATCTGAAGGTATCGAAACAGCTAACACAGCAACAGGCAACAACTACGGAGCTCGTCAGAACTACGGTGCTGCCTCTAACTTTGCAAACACATGTGGCTTAATCTTCCAAAGAGAAGCAGCAGGTGTTGTAGAAACAATAGGGCCACAGGTTCAAGTAACAAGTGGTGATGTTTCAGTTGTTTACCAAGGCGATGTCATCCTAGGAAGACTAGCTATGGGAGCAGATTACGTTAATCCTGCAGCTTGTGTAGAATTGTTCGCTGGAACAACTACAAAGCCAGCAGCTTTCTCATAATTATTCATTTATACGGGGACTTCGTGTCCCCCTTTTTTTATGTCAGTAATATCTTACGGAGTGTCTACCGAACTAGATGCTGTAAACTCAATCCTGATGAGCGTTGGAGAATCCCCAGTTAATACATTAACAGTGCAAAGCCCCGAAGTGGCTATAGCACAGAAGACTCTAAGGCAAGTCTGCCGTGAGGTTCAAGCTGAGGGATGGTCATATAACACAGAGAACGAGTATCCAATAGACCTTGATACAAACAATCAATGTATCATACCTAACAATGTCATACAACTAGATCTAAACATTTATCAACACGGTAAAGATTATGATATAGTCAGACGTAGTGACAACGGTATAATGAAAGTATATGACAAAAAAGGTCATACGTTTACTTTCACAAATTGTAGTAAATTATATTTTGATATTATATGGATGATAGATTATGAAGATCTACCACAAGCATTTAAAGATTACATCACTTGTAGAGCCTCTAGAATCGCCTCTAACCGTATGGTAAACAACCCACAGTCTGCTAAGTTACTTGAGGCAGATGAAGCAGGTTTAAGAGCCTTAGCGTTGGAGTATGAAACTAAACAAGGTGACTACAATATCTTTAATGATTTCCAATATCAACAAGACGCTAACACCACATACAGACCATTTAAAGTATTAAGAAGAATGTAATGCCA
>Ga0181393_1000132_pt1 | contig 26207 bp, 38 predicted proteins | sample 16SPOviralmetaG_FD_130122 | JGI IMG/M metagenome (GOLD analysis project Ga0181393, IMG submission 130122) | Marine viral communities from the oligotrophic San Pedro Time Series (SPOT) site, San Pedro Channel, CA, USA - 16 SPOT_SRF_2010-10-21 | ecosystem: Environmental > Aquatic > Marine > Strait...
CGCCAGCCTCAATGGAGGCGACCATGGACTCGCTCTCGGCGATGGACTCCATCTCCTCTTCGGAGACTTGCGTTCCCACTTGCTGGGTGCGCTTCCAAGCCTCACGGGCCAAGCGACGGCGCTCGGAGCCAGCGAATTGCTTTCGGATTTCCCACTCAGCCAATGCGGCTTGCATGTCCTTCCAAGTCCACTCGTTGCCTGTGAGTTCAAACCACTCAGCCTTGAGTTCCTTGGCTTCTGCGGCGAGCATCTCACCTTCGGCTCGGTCCATGCCGCCATCGGGGTTGGTCCCGTTGGGGCAGATGTAGCCAACGGCGCCAACACCGCAAGAAAAATTGTCTCGGTCAAACTCGTTCTTCAAAATGAGGCGTGCGAGGACCTCGGGGCAGTTTGTGTTGTTCGCCATGTATAGTCGTAGGCGCCACTCCTATATTAAGGTAGCGCCTATCAGTTTTCTTCATCGGCTGGGAGTGGGACCTCGGGAGGGGACACGGGCATACGGCCCTCTCGTTGCATGAGCATCTCGTGGTCGTGCTGAGCGGCGGCTCGTGCGAGTTCGTGGTCAAGTCGTGCGGCGGACAATTGCATGTCGGCCTCGTGCTGGGGTGTCATGTTTTGAATGTCGTTTGTGGTCTCCTGCTTGAACAAGTCCAGCAAGTTGGTGATGATGAGCAGGGCAGGACCACCGACGATACCTATGACCGTCAATTGGTTCTCTGTTATCTCCATGCCGTCCACCACGGATTTGTAGACAGCCAACGAAGCAAACGATACCCATGCAATAACGATGGGGACAGAGACAAACCAAAATAGGCTTCTCGTGGATGACTGCCGCTTCGCCATGTTCCTACTCATACCAATAGGCGGTTCATAACGCCATCGGGAGACCGAGTGTCGCGGCGATGAGCGAACCCGCCCATAGCGTGAGGTTGCGAACATACGCCTTAGCCGATTGGACGAACTCCGTGAGTTCGTCAATCTCCTTTTGCTGACGATTCTGCTCAACCTTGATGGATTGAATGTCGTCTGCAATATGCGCCAAGTGGTTGTCCCGAATGACGACAACATCTTCACGAAGGCCCTTGAGCATCTCCAAAAGAACCTCACTATCGCTCGCCATGTTGGGAATGACTGCAATATCCGGTTTATCACACTCACGACGGCCCACAAAAAGAGTGGCAATATGAGTATAGGTAGCAAAAGACTATATACCCCCATCTCATAGGCACTTATGCTCCGAAGGTTTTCATCTCCGGCAAAGCGCCGCCGTCATTGATTTCAAGGGCCAGCCGAGCGTAGAGCAAAGCGTGGAATGCGTGGTCGTCTCCATCTCGTCCGTACTTGGTGAGAGTCTGTCCCCGAATCGGACGGGTGTTCTTCTCGTCAGTCTCAGCGGAACTCGTCAGCGAGCACCACTCGTGCGCCACCCATGCAAGTGATTCGTCTCCATAGGGTAGGCTCACCTCACGGTTCTTGATGGCCTCCACGGTCTGCTCCACATAGGTCGTGCGGTCCACCACGCACATGAAAATGAGGTTGCGGTTGTTGTCTCGCTTCTTGTATTCGTAGGGCGTCATTGGCCGAGACGAGTAGTAGCAGGAACGCACACGCTCGCTGAACTCCTCCTGCAATTGCTTGACCTGCCGAGCACCATACCCTATGTCGGCCACTACCTGCACGCAGTTGTAGTCGGTTATCATCTGCTTGAGAATCTCCACTTCATCACCTTCGCCAGTCTCACGAGAGTCCAACTTGACGGCTTGTAGAATGTTGCTATCGGCGTCAATCACCACAACGGTGGTCTCCTTCCCCCAGTCAATCCCCATGTAGGTCTCGTTCGGTGGAGCGACCCCTCTAACGACATTCCGTTCTCGGTCAAAGACGGGTAGCACCTCGTCAAAGGTGAGCGGCTTGGTGGACCCTGCAAAGAACTCACCGAGCACTTCGTTGGAGTACCGTCGGGGAGTGTAGGTCTCCTTCTTCTGCGCTATGTCCTTGGCCGTGATGTCGGGGTGCATCTCCTGTGAAATGTGATACCCGATGATGTTCGCTTTGGAGTCCGTGTGAACCCACTTGCGAGCCTCGGTGTCCCACTCACCCTTCGTGGACTTCTCCCACAATTTCCAGAACTCGGACCCTTGCTCACGCGCCGTTCCCGATATGACCACCCATTTGTAGTCGGACTGAGCCAACATCTCAATCAGCATCGGGAGCACATCGCCGTCGGAGTCTTGGTACTCGTCAATGCAACACAGGTCAGCCTCAATACCGAGCAGGGCGTGAGCGTCTCCCCAGTTGGAGTAGGCGTAGAGGTGGTTCAGCGTCTTGGCTCCGACATCAAAGGTTTGGTGGCTCACGGAGGTCTTCACACGGGCGTTCATGAGCGTCCCATTGTTGATGGACCCCATCATAGCCCCGTTGAACCGCTCCTCAACGAAACGGCTCACCTGTGGCTGTCGGGGGGCCGTATAAACGGCGTTGAAGTAGGGTATGTTCAGCAGGCCGTAGAGCAGTAGGTTGCATATCGTCTCAGTCTTCTCCACCTTCCGAGAGCACTTGAGCACCACCATTTTGGTGGCGTCGTTCTTCTCCAAGGCTCCGAAGTGGCGATAAATCTCCACGAGGTAGTCCCTCTCGTCCAAGCGGAAAGGCTTGCCGTCAATCGTGCGGAAGTAGCACGACCAGCGGTCGGGGTAGAGTGCAATCTCCCGAGCCTGCTCGGCTGTCAATCGGCCCGTCTCGCCCTCCGCCATAGCCCCCGAGGGGGCGGCGGGGTTTGAAACCGTTGCGCTCGTTCAAGCCTCAGTTCTTGAAGACGGGGCCTTTCTTGGTGTGCTGGACGAAGTTTGGGCTTCCGCCGACATGGCGCTCATCGTAGGAGCAAACCTTCTTGAAGCCAGCGGCGACGAGGAGTGCACCGAAGTGCAGGGCTTCCTCAGCGTTCCACACATTGATGGAGACTTCTCGGCCGAAACCGTCGTTCTCAGCAAAGACCTTCCAGCAATGCTTGCTTGTAATCATCTCATCATCCGATGGAAGCAGTTCGTGGGTCATGTAGGTAGTTCCGAGCCATCGGTCCGATGTGAGGTCCTCAAGCGTGAGGTGTGCCGCCATGGTGTTGGCTTCATCGTTTCGTCCTTCTTCTTTGCTGGGTCCGCCGTTCTCATAGAACAGGAATTGTGGGTCTGCGTAGGTCATTTTCTATCTCTCCTTGTTTAAGCCATGGAGGCACCCCTATATTAAGGTGCCGCCTAAAAGGTATGAAATCAGTCCAGCAATCGCAAATCATGAGGTGGCCGAGGGGCGAGATACCAGTAGATGCCACACCCTTCGTTGCCTATTCGCCCGCATATGGCAACTTGGTTCGGCCATGAAGCACCGTCGCCCAAGGCCAAAGCGTGAATCGGTCCGTTCCGACCACAGTTGGGACAATATGGAATGGTGCCGATTCCCAAGACGGGGACTTCACGGGTTTGGGCGTTCATGGTTGGGTTGGTGGGAACCACCACGGTCCGAGGTATCGGCTGATTGAGAAGCCATAGCGTCATGGAGCCACCTTCTTTTTGATTTTGTCAAACACCTTTCGTTGCTTGGGTGTGAGTGGCTTTCCGAGGCTCGTGCGCTTCTCGCTGATGGAGTGCAAGAAAGAGTGCTCCCAGTCCGATAACTCGTCGTAGTGAGTGTTGAACACCTCAAGTGGCTCGTCCACAAGGGGAGTACCCAGTATGCCAGCCATGATGGCTTCGTAGGAGTCTTTGGTGCTCCACATCAAGTTGTGAAGACCGTATCGGCGAATTGCCTTTTCAATCGTTCCAATCTGCATGGCGAGGACCGGATGGACCTTGCCCTCGTCTACACCACGCTCAGCGTTGAGTCGGAAGTTCGTGGCGTCCTCGTCTTTCTGCTTGCGACGACGAGCGGACTCTGCGGCGAGCAACAGGCGGTCTGCGTGAGCCTTCTTGGAGTCTTCCTGCCAACGAATGACATCAGCACGGAAGTCTCGCTTCTTCTCAGCGAACCACTTCTCAGTCTTGCCGGTGAGGTAGCCTCGCTCACTAATCATGCGGTCGGCTCGCTTGGCGTAGGTCTTGTTCTCCTTGCCAAAGACGGGCCAGCCTTCACGAGCGCCTGTGGCGTAGTCTCGGTATTCTTCCCAGTAGGTTGTGAGGTTTCCCTCAGCGGCGAACTTGGCTCGGAAGAACTTGGCCTTGGCCTTGGCCATGGCGGCCTTGAGGAAGTCTCGCTTGGCGTCGCCTGTGAGTCCCTCAGCGGCGTCGGTCATAATCTCAACATGCTTCCACACACATTCGTTGCCGACGGTGATGGTTTTTCCTTGCACTTCGTCGTGGACTTGACACAATTCACGGATGTGCTGTTTTCCACACAGGAAGCAGTTGTGTTCTCCGACCTTGCCGTAGAGTGAGTGAGTGTATTTCCAATCGTGCTTGAAGTCGTCGTAGGTTCGGATGGTCATGTCCTCAATGTTCACGATGCGTGAGACCTTGGCGAGATTTGCGACCACACGCTTCTCGTGCGGGGCTACGCCTCGTTGTAGGTTCTCTACCACATGGTCGGGGAGGGGTGAACCCAATGGGGACCAGCGCTGAGCCTCGGTCATTCGCTCTCCTCCACAATGTCGGGGTCGTGAACCTCATGGTTGAGGGTGTATTCCTTGCGAGTGCGCTCGTTGCCGTGAGCAGTCGTGCCGTTCTTGACTTCTCGTGCTATGACCAAATCACCGTCTCGCTTCATCTGTTTGAGAACAAAGGACATTTGCTTGGGAGTCTTGCGGTATGTCGGCTTGATAGCACCATTCACGGGTTCGGTGAGTTCGCTGGCGCTTTGAGGGCGAGGGTCTGCTCGTAGACGGTCTACGATTGCTTGGCGTAGTGGCTTGGGGATTTTCATGTTTGTCCGCTCCATTTGTCCGTAGGTGGTTCCTATATATAAGTGTGCCGCAAAGGACACCACTTTCAAGGCCAACCAAATGAGGTCTTGCACGAGGCGCACTTCACGGTCAGCCCAACAGGTTGCCCGCTGGGACACAGGGACGCAGGTGCGTGGATGATAAGCCTTTGGGCGCAGTTCGGACATCGGGTCTGCTGGACCCAAAAGTCTCCTCCAAAGTCAATGTGAAGCGTTGTCCTTTTGTCCTTGTAGATGGGCGGGAGCGCCTCGGGTTCCCTCTCTTCAACGGTCGCTACGACCCCGATGTCCTCGTCGCTAAGCGGGTTGTCTGCTTCCCGCCAAATGGCGTTGTTGAGCGTCATTTCCGAGGAGTCGCCGGACGCTCCGAAGGTATGGAGCGTGATAACCTGTGGGTCCATACGGTATGTGTGGTCCACGAAAACAGAGAACCTAACATCTGTTCCACACTTCACATTGACGAACTGAGCAACGCCTTCTTGGTCGTCCATGGTCAAGCACATAGCAATTCGCCAAGCCATGAAAGCGAGCCACCCATGGTCCGATACGGGGCATTCTCCGTCGGGCCACAGGAGTTTGATTGCTTCTGCTGATTGAGAAGGAGCCAACCTACGGACCACGACTTGAGATAGGTGAAACGGAGCCTGCGCTCCTCCGCGAATGTAGAATCCCAAAGCGTTGTTTCCCATGGACTCAAGAACAGCAAACAGAACCTCTTGCTCATGCCAGCGTTCATCCTCTTCCGAGCCAATAGTTGGTGTTGTTGATGTGAGGATGGTGATAGGATTCTCCAAAGCCTCAGCGGTGTGTCTATCATCGTTCGTCCACAGGTGAATCAAGGCTTCTTGGTTTTCCGTCCTCATGAGGGCCAAATTGAGAGAGTTTAGTGCATCCTGCAAGCCATCCGTAGTGAAGCCTGCGGCCTGTTTGGCTTTGCCCCATGAGATGGGGTAGAGGGTCGGCTTGTCCGTGTGCATGGACGAAGGAATGAGTATCTTTCTCTTCATTGAGCCACCACCTTCTTCTTGCTCTTGAGGGCTTTCTTGAGTGCCGTCTTGAGTGGCAATAGAATGTCAGCGGCAAGCGTCTCCATGCCATTGATTTTAGCGTGGCCGTGATTCCCGTACCACTTGGCCGTGTTCATGCCAGCGATGCCGACTGAGAAGAGAATACAATCATCCGTCTCAGCGTCAGCCAACACAGAGCGAAGGTGGTCGCCGCTTCCCATACCCCGTGGTGCAGGTCCACATGGAGAACCGTCGCTGATGATGAACACCATGCGGCGAGCATCGGGACGACCGAACTGCTTGGTGCGGTTCATAGCCCACTTGACGGCGTAGCCATCGGAGTTTTGTGAACCCGAGAATGGTGTGGCAATTTGCCTCTTGACCGTGGTGGTGAGTGTTTCGTTGGCACCCTTTCGCACATTGATGTAGGTTGCTCCTTGACGGTAGCCACGAACGCTTCCATTGGACGAATTGAAGTCCACTACCTCGTAGTCCGCCCCAACGGCTTCCATGGCCTCAGAGAGCGCCACAGCGGCCTCAGCGGCTTGACGAGCACGACGACCCGACATGGAACCCGAGGCGTCAATGAGAATGACGCACTTCAACTTGAACTCCTCGTAGGTCTTGGGCTTGGTGAACAAGCGGTCGGAGGAGCGAACAGCCCATAGGCGGCGGTCGTCCAATTTGCCACGCTTGTGGTGAGTGGTCTCACGGGTGTCAGCACCTTTGATGAGTTTTTCCATGGTCTTAGCCACACGCTTCACAGCGCCACGGGTTCTACCTTTGGTCGCTTCGTAGTCTTGCACATCAGCCAACCAGCCGTTTCGCCAGTCGGGGTTCTTTTGAGTTATGATGAGGTGGCCACCATCGTTCACACGGTCGCCCGTGTCCTCGGGTTCATGGTCCACGGTGAGGTCCTCAAGGTCCGTGTCCTCGGGGAACCATAGTTCATCAGCGGAGTCAAAGACGGCTTGAGCCTCAGCCTTGAGGTTCTCCGTCAAGTCGTCGCCAAGAAATAATGCCTCGCATGAACCAGTTGAGCCACCGAGGAACTCAGTCTCATCGTTGTCGCCTTCACGGACAACGGTAGTGGAACCGAAGTCGTCGTCAGCGGTGTCGGGAAGTTGGTTGAATGACTTGCCTTCACCGTCGCCCTCACCGTCGCCAGCACCTTTGCCGTCAGCATCGCCGTCAGCATCGCCAGCACCAGCAGGCTCACCGTCGCCGTCGTCGCCGCCAGCACCAGCACCATCACCGTCAGCATCGCCTTCGGCAGGACCGTCGCCGTCTTGAGTGGAGTCGCTGGAAGGAATCTTCTCTACCAAGTCTTTGAAGCGCTTTGCTGGGGCGTCTTGAGCCTTGGCTTTGTTTCGCTTTTGGGAGTTAGCCGCCTTCTCTATGTTGTCAATGGACATGTCGTCCGAGAACAGACCTTCGCCTTCGGCAGAGGTAGAAGCACCGTATTCACTACCGTCGGACTCGTCCTCGGGGAAGTGCTTGCGGTAGACAGCAAGCACGATGCGAGCACCCTTAACCACATTGTTGGTGTCCTTGCAGGCCAAGGCGCCAGCGAACAAAGGACGAGCCTCGTCCATCATAGCGATGACCTTTGGGTTGTTGATGAAGTGTCCGACTGAGAGAATGGCTTCGGTGGCGATAGCGATGACGCCCATTTTTGCCGCCTCGTGGTCTTCAATGACACGACCGGCAACACCGGCTTTGTGAGTCTCCATCATCATGCGCTGAGCCATGTCCAAGCGCTTCTTGGAACCTGCAAAGTCCTTGCCCAGCAAGTAGTTCACACGAGCGTCCTCAAAGATGTTCACGAAGTCGTGAAGCAAGCGGTCTTCTTTGCCACGCTTGATGCCGTCGGTCATGTTCTTCCATGAGTTGAAGTTTGTGTACCGTAGGTGGCCAGCGGCCTCGTGTGCAAGGATTGCCTCGCTGAGAATGAGGTTCATGTTATCGCTGATACCCTGCATGATGGGGTAGGACAGGTGAACGGTGTCCCCGTCGGTTGCACATGGTTCCGATGGACCGACCTTCAAGCGCTTGACGGCTCGGCCTTTGCCTTCGTATTGACCACTCAACACCTTAGCAAGGTTGCCAAGGTGGTGCTGGTATGCAATGCGGGTTTGGTTGCTCCATGGTTGGGTCATGTTTGGTCCTATGCACACCACCTATATTAAGGTGGTGGCCTATCACAAACGATAGGGCGGGTTATCCTGTCGGTCCGAACGAAGCGTAGAAATGTAGCGGCGTGATACGGTGGATAGTTGGTCAATGTCCCACGCATGAGAGTGCATCATGAGTCCATGAGCGACCTGCTCGGGTGGTGTTCCGTTGTGGTGTGCCATACCCAGTACCGAGAGTGGGTGGGTGTCAAAATCGTGCATGAGGCGACCCGATAGAACTGCTTTCGCTTGGTCTCGTGGGTGGACGAAACCGAGGTCCTCGGTCATCGGAACCACGCCAAGTTCTGCGGCGATGATGGCTTGCCTCCACGACTTGGCGGTCTTGGCTATGTCGGCCGATAGGGGGTGGTCGCCCAGCATGGAACGCATATGCGATTCGCTCGGTCGCTTGAGTTCAATGACAACACAGGACTTCCGCACTTGATACGGGACTGATTGCAGGGATTGAGCGAGAATGGCCGTAGGAGGGGCGTGAGGGAGAGCGTTTGCTATTTTGGTCCACAACCCCTTGCGTATGAAATCGGCGTCATCTACGACGGCGTAGCGGCCTTTTCCAAAGAAGGTCGGGTGGCGGGCGTTCTCCATCGCTTTCAACGGGTCCTCGTGAGTCTCAGCATCCATCTCCATGTCGGCTCCGAGAGTTGCGAGGACATGGTTCTTGCCGCATCCAGCGGGGCCAAAGAGAATGAGAGGTCGGATGGGGTCTCGTAGCCATTGACGGACGCCCTCAATGGGGGCCTTGGGTCCAAGGAGCATTTCAATCCAGCATCCGTTGCTTCCGTGGGAGGAGGGTGTCTTGGTCTGGATGGAGGAGTTCTCCGAGTGTCTTCATTCGCATTCCTGTGTGTTTGCACAGTCGTCGCACGAGTTCCTCAAGGTCTTCAATCCGTTGCTCCATTTCAGTAGGTGTCATGGCCTCAAGGGCCACTCCCACCTATTTGAACCGAGGTGGCGAGGGGGGAGGAGAGAAGCATCTCAGCCGTGTCCCCCCTCACCGTGTTCACGGCTAAGAGAGTATCAAACGAAGTCCTCAAGGCGAGCGCGTGCGGCGGCTTCAACGGTCGCCATCTCGTCGGGGAGGTAGCGGCCAATCATGACATACCGAACGGCTTCGGAAAGGCTGAGGTCCTCCAATTCGTCGCAGAGTTGAACGAGCATACGAGTGGAGGTGTCGGTCTCCATTTGGTGCTCCTTCTTGAGGCGGCGGAGGTCGTTGGCGAGGTCCACGAGGTTGCCGACAAGTTCCTCATCGGCGAAGCCTGTTTGGCTCATGACGACCTGCACTTCCAAGTCTCGTGGAAGGTAGGTGAAGGGAATGGAGTAGGTGAAACGGTTCTTGGTAGCCGCATTCATTTCGTTCACGCCAGCGTAGTCCTCGGGAGGGTTCATGGTTCCAATAATCATGAAGCCAGCCTTGGCCTTGACCACACGGTTGTTGTCATCGGGAATGACCATCATGCCCGTGTCCATCAAGCCGTTGAGTGCGATGAGAATGTTCTCACGAGCGGCGTTGATTTCGTCGCAGAGGAGGGGTAGTCCGAGTTCAGCGGCCATGGTGAGGATGCCGTCTTGGAACACGACTTCGCCATTTCGCAAGGTGCGAGAGCCAATGAATTGGTCCTCGGTGATGCCGTCCGAGAGGTTCACTCGGAGCAGGGGCATATTGACCTCGTGGAAGAAGGACTTGGCCAGTTCGGACTTGCCGCAACCCGTGGGACCGACTGCAAGCATGTGAGCCTTGATGGTGTCTCCTTTCAAAGAGCGGCGAACGCGATTGGCAAGCAAGCGGTACTCTTGGCGGTCGGACTCAACAAAGACACGACGGGAAGGAATGAGGGACTTGAGGTACTCGCTCAACTGGGCGACAGCCTCGGGGCTGTTTCGTGGGACTCCGTAGAAGGAGCCGCCAACCTGCACGGTGGCCACGGGGGCGTCGTCAGCAGGAATGGCAGTCAAAGTGGTGGATGCCACAGGAGTGTCAAACAACGAAGGGGTGTGCACCACGGAGTTCACCGTGGGGGCGCCGCCAGCAAGCAGAATGTCGGCTTGGGCTTTGGACCACACTTGGCGGTCGTCGCCAATGGACACACGGCAGATGCCTGCTTTGTCCAAGCGGTGGGCGCTGAAAGCGTTGGACTTCAACGATTTCACAGTCGTCTCACGGCCGCTGGCTGTGATGAGACCGCATACGCTCTCAAGGTATTGTTCTTCGGTCATACGGCCGCCAGCATTTGCGACGGCTTCGGTCATGGCTTCAATGGTAGTTAGGCTCATTTGGGTTCTCTCCAAACCGACCTAACACACCCCACCTATATCAAGGTAGCGGTCAAAGGGTGTCGGGAGGCAAAAATCCTTTGATGATGAGATATGTGCGAAGGTTGTCCTCAGTCCATCGTTTGAACCCTTGAACACCTTCCCATTCCCGCAACGAACGAGCGGCTTCCCACATCTGCCGAATCTGTTTCCTATCCCACTCCATAACCTCGGCTATGCGACTCATGGCTTGAGCAACGACCGTCCAGCAAACAGCAGGTGGCTCCTTGCGGTCGTTCCATACCAAAGACAAGACAGCACGAGCGGCAACCCGTGGGTCCTCTCTCATACATTGGAGAGCGACGGCTTCAATCTGTGGTTCCATAGACTGGACGAATGAGGCTCGTTCCTTGCCTATGGCACGAACCCAGCGCTTGGACTGCATGTGCCGATAGGCGATGGTGCGGATTTGATAGTGAGTGAGTCCCACTTCATTCATCAGTAGGCGATAGCATTCCCGCTCTCTGCCAAGTTTCATGAGAACCACTCCTCCAATGTTGATGTCCCGACTCCCGATATGCAACGGTCCCAATTGGTCCCAAGTGCTCCAAGGATGGCGGCGAATGAATTGGACTGAGCGAACAGAGAATCAATGCTCATGAGCCTATCAACCTCAATACCATGCTGGTCGGGGGTGTCTCCCCACTCCACAGCGACTCTGCGATTGTTGGGAAGAGGTGCTGGCGCCGACTTGGCGAAAAAGATGAGTGGTTTGTCTCCCAAGTCAAAGGTCGTACCAAGGTTCTCGTTGCTCCACATGGCCGCTTTGTAGGCGAATGTGTCTCGCTTCTTGAATCCAAACGGCTGTCCGAAGTCCTTCTGCTCGGTCTGCTTGGGGTCTAACATGGACTCGTGATGTTCACGGAGCAACTTGCCGACTTCGGGCGCGTTGCCCCCATCCAATATGCAGTCAAAAATGGACTGTTGAACTCTCTTCACCACGGGTGGCGAGGAGGAACGACGAAGTTCAACACCCCGATAACCATGCTTCCCATTGAAGTCTCGGTAGGCGTACCTCTTCTTGACACCCCATTGGAAGTATCGCTGGTAGTAGGCGTCGGGCTTGATGTTGAAGAACTCGTTCTTGGCCACATTGAGCGTCTCCTTGGTGAAGTCGTGAAACGATTCGTTGAGTTCAGCGCACATGATTTCAGCCATGTCCATGACATCTCGTTCGGTGAACGAACGGATAGCCTCCTCAGCCTCGTCGTGATTGACGATGGCAACCTTGCAGGAGTCCGTGTCTTGGTAGAGCGTCGTGAACCGGAGTTCTATACACCCAAGGGATGGGGGTATATAGTCTTTTTCCACATATACCCCTTCATCGCAGAACCAAAGGGTGCGGCGGTTGATGTAGTGCTTGTTCCAATCGTTATGCAGTCGTGCGGTTTCGGTGATGTCAGACCCAATCTCGGGGTCAGCGAGACGGAACGGTCGGTTGCGGGTTTTCTCAGTTCGTCCCGAACCCAGCACGCCATACCACGAGTTCATGTTCTCCTTCATAACTCGTTGCTGACGGTCCAACAGGAGAAGTTTCTCGGGGTCTTTCTCGGTCCTCATCTCGTCCTTAAGTGCTTGACGAGCGCTGGCGAGGTTGCGGAGAACACGGGCCATGATGGACTCTTTGTCTCGGCGATAGTAGCGACCGCCCCGTGTCTTGGTGTAGGGGAACGGGAAGCCGTCGGGATAGTCTGCTGGGTTCACCTTGGTGTCGGGACCGAAGTTTCCGGTGATGATAGCCGATGGATATTCCATGGAGTTGTCCAGTTCAAAGGCGTTCTTCCAAACCCCTGTTGGTGCGTCCATGACGAACCCACCTTGCTCAATGCCACCTTCGGGCATGGAAGAAGCGACTACTTGTACGGATGGTAGGATGATGTTCTCGTTCATCAGTAGGTGGCCCATCATGTCCTCAACGAGCATCATGTTGGAGTGGCTATTGTGTAGCGTAGAGTTGTGGTAGGCGGTCTTCATCACATAGAACGGGAGCAAGTCCAATTTGTCCATGCAACGATGAGCGCAAACATTGTCCCATGCGTTGTAGACTGCGAGCATCATTGGGTCTTCTTGCATCAGTTGAACGATGCGAGTTCTCGGCACCTTGCCGTAGCCCAGCGTTGAGTGAGCCATCCACGAAAGCGATGCCGCTCCGGTCGTGGCGGCGGCACCTTGTACCTGCTCAGCGTAGGCAATTTTGGTGTCAAAGGTTGGCATTCGTCGCATACCCTTGAGGTTGGGGACACCACTCAACCCTTCTTTCCACTTGAGCCTCTTGGCTCTGTTGTAGAGGTATGGAATGTCATAGCCCTTGATGTTCTGCCCTGCGAGGACATCGGGGTCGTAGCGGCGAATTGCTTTGGCCCACCAATCTAAGAGGTGGACTTCCCGTTCCAGCAAGTCGGGATGGTCAAAATTGACTACGACCACCTTATCGGGGTCAATGGCTGGAATAGGGTTCTCGTGCTCTACAACCGACTCAAGCGCCTCGGAGGACCCAAGGAACCTCTTGACCAAACGCTCGCTCGTAGGGGCCGTTGTGGCGATTTCATGGATGCCTGTGATTGAGTCATAGAGAGCGATGGAGACAACGGGTTCGGGCGCGTTCTCCATATCCAACGAGTCGGCTGTCTCAATGTCAAAGTAGAGAAGAGAGGGGGTGAAGTCCGAGGCAGGAACCTCGCTGGAATGAATGTTCACAGGACGCAAGGATTGCAGGTCGTTGCTGAGGTCCACCTCAATGACTGCCTCCCAGCCATGAATCCAGCGGACGAGCGATGCCCACTTGGCGTCTGCGGAGTAGTGTGGGTAGTAGAAGTCCCGAACCTTGCGAATGTGAAACGGAGAGTCCACTACGACCTCCATGAGGGGCGTGCCCTCCACGCTGGTTTTGTCCGAGGCGATGACTTTCTTCACGCCGTCTACTTTGTTTGACCACGGGTGCTCAGCCTTGGGCTTAGCAGTCCAAAAGGCGGCCTTGCATCCATGCACACGCAGGTTCACGGTGTCGCCGTTGCGTCGTTTGCATCGGAGCACAGTAGACCATAACTTCTCGTCGCCGTCTGCGGCCACATCAAGAATGAGCAGAGGTTCACGACTCATCGTCCTTCCCCCACAACAGACGACGCCATGCTGAGCGACGCTTCTTGCTCACGCCTTTGCTGGTCATGAGCAATTGAGTTTGACGAGTTTCCATCTCACGGATTTTGTCATCCAGCGCCTTGCGCTCGTTCTCAATCCGAATGAGAGCCGTGGCCAAATAGACGCAGAGGTCAAGTGCCTCTTCAATGGCCATCTCAACCCATGAGTCTTGCTTATTGCCCCATTGGGTCGTATCGTCCTCGGCACGAAGTCCGTGGCCGTAGCGTTCAACACCGACGGCCATGCGCTCCTTGATGATTTCAATAATCCTCGGGTTGTCATTTGCTTCATGGCTCATGGCGTTCTCTCCCATACGAATCCGTTCTCAAGTCCCGAGCGGTCGCACACGACACGGTAGCGTCGGAGCAAACGGTCAAGCCAAGTTTGACGAACATGGCATGGGATGGCGAGGAAGTTTTCACATTCAATGGCGAGTTCTTCTGCTAACGAGCGGTCTTTTTGGAAGGATAGGATTTCCCACATACTCTTGCGAGTTAGCCCCATATATATAAGGATTGTGCTCAAAGAACCACCTTCCGTAGGAATGCCTTGACGGCCAATGTGTCGTCTTGAGCGACGCTGGCCCAGTAGAGTCCATCACCAATACCTGCAAGGACGGCCTGCTGGATGCCAAGGGGCATAGACTCATCGTGAGCCACGAGGTCATAGAAGGCGTTGAGAATATCAACACCCGACATACCACGCTTAGCCATGGCATCCACCTCTTTGTCCACCTCACGGAAGAGTCTCAGCGAGTCTCCACGGCTGGCTTTCTTGGCCTTGGCCACTTTGGCCAGTAGGGTCTTGGTTCGGATGGGGTCCATCGTGATGATGAGGTCGCTCACATCTTCCTCGTGAACGGGACCTTTGACTCGCGTCAAGGTCCACAGGAGATTGATTGCCTTCCTCATTGAGCCTCGGCTGGTCCTGCACAGCAGTTGCATGGCCTCGGGTGTTAGTGAGTCCGATAGGGCGTTGAGGGCCGTGGACATGTCTTCATCATCAATCGGTTGGAACCTCGTGTCGCTGAAAGCACATCGGTCTTTGATGGGGTCAATCAACTTCTGCGGGTAGTTCGCTGAGAGGATGAAGCGAGTCTGTTTGTATCGCTCCATGGTGCGGCGTAGAGCCGACTGAGCGTCGGGGGTGAGGTTGTCTGCTTCGTCCAAGAACACGACATTGAAGGGCATAGGACGAGTCTCTCCGTCGGGGGTAGTGTAGGTCCCGATGACTCCACGGCTGGCGAACTCCTTGACCTTGGTGCGTATGACACCGATGGAGCGTTCATCCGAAGCGTTGAGTTCCAGCCAGTTGGACTCCCACGAGTCGCCGAAGGAGTGCTTCATGAAGGCGATAGCCGTTGAGGTCTTGCCTGTACCCGCTGGTCCTGCAAAGAGTAGGTGTGGCACGCTGGTGTCGCCGTCCTCGTGAAGGCGTTGAACCATGGCCAGTAGTACCTTGACAATGTGATGTTGGCCTACGACCTCAAAGAGGTTCTGCGGTCGGTGTTGTTCAGTCCACATCGGGTTCACCTGCACTCAACACAACCGCCGAGGTCGTGGTTGCATCGGCGCCCTTCGGCGCCGCATTGTGAACAATGGTCGGGTGCTCGGTCGGGGATGGTGTAGCCAGCCTTGCTCTTGCGTGTCTTGCGTTCAATCACGACGGTCTCGGTCTTGGGGACCTCAGCCACGACGACGGGTTCGTCGGCGGGTGCCTCAATCCGAATGCTCACATTTCCAATGCTGATTTCAACGGTGGTTGTCTTCATAGTTGGGACTTGGTGCCCCACCTACATAAAACAACCGCTCAAGAATTGCTTCCCACGACTCGGAAGCCCGTGGTGAGGTTGGCGTAGGAAGGAATGCGCTCTTTGCCCAAGCCAGCCATGTGGAAAACGATGGTGCCTTCTTCCTCGCGAAGCCAGCCGTCGTCGGTCTTGGTGTTCCATGCCTGCACAAAGACGGGGATGGTGATGTGAACGCGTTGGTTCTTGGAGACACGCACGCTCATACCCGTGTAGTCGTTAATGCGAATCATGCGGCACGCGATGTGCGACATGAAGCCGTCAAAGTGGCGGCCGACAATATCGGGCAGGCTCGGGAGGGAGTTCCTTGAGCGGGCAATTCGGTTTCGGACTTCGGCTTCAATCATGGTTCGGGCCATGATTAAGGGTAGGGTGCACCCCTATATTAAAGCATCGGTCAAAACAAATGAACCCAATCAAAACGGAGAACGGCGCTTGGCGTCCATGGCGGCTTCTCGCTCTGCGGCGAGGCGTGCCTTCTCAGCCTTCTCGGCATCGGCGGCGGCAAGTGCAACCTCAACCTCATTCCACCACACGAGTGTTTTGTTGAGAATGTCTTTGATGAGGGAGTCGGACAGGTCGTGGATTTCAATTTTCCACGCCATGCCTCGCTTGAAGAAGGAGACATCTTGGATGGTGCGGTCATCGTCAGCCGAGACTTTGCCTTCCGCTTTGAGTGCGTTGAACACATCGTCCTTGACCCAAATGGATGCGGCACCACGGCGGTCCCCGTAGATGGATGCGGCCACATACTGAGTGTCCATGTTTGGTTTGAGAGCGATGTAGTTCACCGCTCCTGCACTTCGTTCAACAGCCACGAACCCAGCGTGCTCAAACACTTCTTGAATGTGGGCTTTCGTTCGTCGCTTCATTTCTTGCTTGCCGATTTTTTCTGCGGTCATGTTCTATCGGAGGAAACCACACCTATATGAAGGTTATAGTTCTCGTCGTATTGGCCATTAGCATGTTTTTCACAGCAGGCACGACATGCTATTCGGCCTACTGGGACTGTATTTCTTAACACAACCGTTCCACAGGCGAGGCATGTGAGCCGATATTCGGGGCGTTGCCGTAGGAGCCACCGAGCGAAGTCAAACGACTCCTGTTTGAAGTGCCAGTAGCCATCCCAGTTCTCCTCAAGAACCACGAAGCGTGGTCCATGGCCTTCTTCCGCTCCGAGTAGGTAGTGGCACAGTTCGTGGTGTAGGAGGCCCTTGACGAGTTGTCCTCGTCCAAATGAGGCAGGATGAAACAGGATGAGAGGCTTGCCTTCGCCAAGAATGATGCGACCCTGCACCGCCTTGGCGTCTGCGTCCAAGTAGCCGTAGTCAAAGCAGGTCGGCAGGCCCAAAGCCCAGCCCCGCTCCTTGCATAGGGCATAGAAGTGGTGGTGAATGTGAGTTTGGTGTTCGCTCGTGAGCGCCATTGTCAATCCTCGGTTTGTATCACCAAGTCTCCCCCGTCTCGGGCAAGGACAAAGGTGCGATGAGGGTTCATCAGCAGTAGCGCTTGGACCGCCGAGCCAATCGCCGACGGGTCGCTCATGAGGCTCAGCCTCTTGCGCTCCATGCTCCAAGGGAGGCGTCATACGGTATATACCGATTGCCCACCTATTCAAGGCGACCGTTTTCACGGAGTCGCTCAATGCGAGCGAGGCACTTCTTGCAGTCCACATCGGCGATAGTGAGGGTGTCGTGCTCGTAGGTGCCGTGAACATTCCAGCGGCGTTCAACGCCACATGACATAGGGAAGAAGGTCTCTTTTGACTGAATGAAATAGAACTCCATCAAGTGGATTTTTTGTCCTTGTCCGAATTGTACGACGGTGGTTGGGCGGGTTGGGGTTTGGTTCTCCATGTTATACCGTAGGGGTCTCACCTATATTAAGGTATCTCACAAAAGGTCATGAAAGAGTGATGCAACGAGCGTTTGGGTGCTCCATCGGGCGCCAGTCAATCAACCACGACTGATGGTCTGCCGTTGGGTTCTTGACAATCACAGAGGAGATGTTCACATCGTAGTCTCTCGCCCACGAGTTCGCACAGGAGGCTATGTGAGCGAATAGGGCGAAGCGGTCGGGGAATGCCAGAGACGAGAACGAATCACGGCGGTCGTTGTCCCAAAGAATCCAAAGGCGAGTTGCCGTCTCGTCCCAGCAGAAAATGACCTGTTGCATGTTGCTCATTCGTATTCAATGCTAACCACGACGGCGGCGTGAGCCTCGGGCGAGGAGTTCGTGATGTTCACGGCGATACCGTTCCCACAACGAACCCCAGCGAAAGTGAGGGTGTTCACGCTTGACCCGTTCGCCGTCAGCAACAGACGAGCGATAATGTCGCCCGACCCATCAGCGGCGGCAGAGTCTCGGATTTCAAAAATGACATCGCCCGATGGCGGGGTGCCGAGAGGGTCTATGACTGAACTCACCGTGATTCCAAAGAGGATGGCGTGTTTGCCTGTTGCTACACCTGTGGCCGATAGGGACTTCACCGTGCTCATGCTTGGTCCTGTGGCCTGTGTGGCTCTTAACGGTGGCGGCTCACGCCCAAGTTCCACACCAAGAGCAACAATCGCCCTCTCCGCTTCGGTGGGGCATTCCACAGCAGTCTCGGTATGCGATGATTTCTCCAATCTCGGTGGTCGGTGTTTCTTCCATGTTATACCGTAGGGGCCACTCCTATATTAAAGTATCTCCTATAAAAACATAAGACGATTTTTGACTCAGCGTCCGAGAGGGGTATGTGGCAAAAATACGACCCGACATCTTACCGAGTCCGATAGGGGGGGGTCCTCACAGGTCGGCGGTCGGCCTCAGCGACGGCCCGCCTTCTTCATGAAGCGGCGGTGGGTCGCTCGTGTGTTCTCGCAAGGCGGGAAGCCCAAAGCACGGCCAAGGATGAAGGCCCCTCGCCATGCTTGGTGCTCCCACGGCATTTGAGCGTAGGTTAGGCTCCCTCGGTTGTAGGTGGTGCTCTCGTCGCTCGTGAGGGCGTCGGCGGTGAGGTTGCGGCCTGCGGCCGTGCGGATGGCGTGGTTGAGGGCGAAGGCTGGGCCATGGTTCCATGTGGTCGTTGTGCAACGGCTCACGCGTCGTCCATAGCCCTTGATGGTCTGCGTTGAGGACATGACGCCGAGGGCGGTTTGAAGGTAGTGGAGCGTCTCATGGATGATATGGTTCGCTGTGTATGCGGTGAGGCCGTCATAGTCTGCGGCCTTGACGCCTTGGAGATTGACCTTCATGTGGGGGTGCGTGCCGTCATAGCCAACACCGAGCGTGGTGATGGCCTCAATGTCTACATATCGGCCTTGGCGGGTGTCGTTGAGGACCTTCATGGAGGTCGCAAGGTGAGCGGGTCGGTGGGTGTTGCGGTCGTTCGTGAAGTGAACTTCAAGAGTCAAGCCGTTCAAGTCTGCTTCGGGGGCCACGGAGTCAATGACTCGGTGGATGAGGTCAGCCACATCAGCACGAACGGCAGAGCCGCCGACTCGCTTAGGGAAGGTTAGGGTTAGGGTGGTGTTCGCCATGGTTCCTCATGGAAGCCGCCCCTATATATAATGCACGCTCAAAAGTTTTGAAGGTATAGGCACGAAAAGACTATATACCCCCAGCCCTATGTTCAAGTGGATGATGATGCCCCCGAGGGGCCACCGCCTCTCAGTCATGCGTTTTTGCGCCAGCGTCCGCCCAGCGGCGGGTGCGTTGCCGAACGCCAGCCAGCGCCAGCGCCAGCGGTCGCCCGAAGGCGTCGCCGAGCACGCCGAGCGGCTCACTCAAGGCCGCCCTTGCAGACGGTGAAGCCGTGGGCGGTCATCCAGTCATCGCACACGATACCAAGGACGGCGCTGGCTGGGATGTCTCCGAACACCTGCAAGTCCTCAACGCCTGTGCCGTTGTCGTATTGGCCATATCCGTCCGTGGTGCGCTCTGCATCCACTTTGTCAAGGTCAATGGCCACGGTGAGGCCCTCGGGTGCCCAGCAGGTCTCAACACCGCCCGTGCGGACAAAGACGGAGTTCAAGCGGCTCTGAACTTCTCGGAAGTCTCGGCGCATTATCCAGCAGTTGGGTTCAGCGGCCTCATACATTTTAATCCACGAGAGCGGGCGGATTTGGAACTTGAAGCCAGCGGCGGCGATGAATTGGCGGGCGTTCTCGTAGCCCTCAGCGTCCTCTTTGTAGTCGGGGAGTTCCCAGCCTTGGGAGGCCATGGACTTGATGCCGTGGGCGAGGATTTGAGCGGCTCCGTTTTCGGTGGTGCGGTGGAAGGCGAGGTTCTTCATGATACAAGGAGGGAAGCCTCCCCTATATCAATGCGTCGGTCAAAGGTTCAGCCTCACGGCCACTCATGGACCGCGCCCAGCGGCGGCGGTGGACCCGTTCAGAGGTCGCCGTCCTCAGCGCACACAGCCGCCCACATGAGCAGGAAGGAGAGAAGAAGCACAATGTCCGCCAACATCAGCGCACACGCTCCACAAGGGACGCCACGGACTCCCACACGCCTTGAACGAAGGGGAACACGACGAAGGCCAAAACAACGCAGATGTGGGTTATCTCGCCCGTGTCAGCGGTGGCGAAGTAGTTCCAAGCGGCGGCGGCGCTCATTCGTTCACCTCGGTGCGGTGAGGGAATGAATAGGCGTCCTCGGTCGCTTGGTCGGTCGCGGCGGCGATGATGGCTTGAGCCATGGCGATGGCTTCGGCTCGGTTCATGTGAGCGGAAACGCTGGCGCCTTTGCCGTTCATGATGTGCACGCCGACGGAGTTCCCGTAGCCGTATGCACCACGGCGGACCACGATATTGACGGCTCCGTGTTGGCCTTGGTCGGTGAAGGACTCCGTGGAGAATCCGCTTGCTTGCTCGGTCATGGTTTGTGTTCCCATGATTCAATCCACGGGGCTTCCCCCTATAAAAGTATCGGTCATGAAAACCTTTATAGACTGTCAGCCTTATGTTCAAGTGGATGATGATGAGCGGGGGGTCGGCGGCCCCTCAGTCGTGCGTTTTTCGCTGTCGGCGGCTCGCGCCCGAGAGCGCCCCGTCCAGCCTCATCGGCCGTGAAGGCGGCAGTTCTCAAGGCGATGAACGCCCGTGCGGCGTGGGCCGCCCTGTGTGCGCTTGTAGTGGTGGCCAGCCTTGCGGTTGGCGTGCTTTTTGTTGGGTCGTCCTTGGGCCTTGGCCATCTCAAACGCCCCCGTTCATCTTAAGCACACGGTCCACCATGAGCGCCGTTCGGGTGGCGGGTTGGTTGTCTCGGCGAAGCATGACGGTGGCGACTTTTCCACGGCGAACCATGACCACGACATTTTGACCATTGGAGCCGCATTCAGCCGCACGCTCACCAGAGAGGCGGGCGGCATAAATGGCGAGGTCCTCGGCGGGGGTGATGAGGCCAGCCTCACGGACTGCGGCGACGGTGGCTTTGACCTCTGCTCGCTCACTCTCGGTGAGGCGGCTCATCATTCGGTCTCGTGCGTGTGTGGTGTTTCGCATGATGTCAATACGGGAGGCTCCCCTATATAATATGCTCGCTGAAAGGTTCTGGACCCGTTCGGGCCTAAACGCATGACTGCGAGCCTATCGGTCAAAATCGGCCAACGAGGCCCAGCGCGCCCCGAGGGGCGGCGGGCGTCGGGTTCAGTCGTCTCGGGGCGTGGTCGTCCACTCGCCGTTCATGTGGTCGTCAATTTGCTTTGAGATGCTCGCCATGAAAGCCACATTGAAGGTCATGACGGCTTCATTTTGGGCCGTGGTCGCTTCGCCGTTGAAGTCCGTCATGATGCAACGCCATGACATTTCGGCCACGATTTGAACGGGTGAGCGGTCGCAGGTGATGCCGACGGCGCAGGCTCGGATGGCTTCTTTTCGGGCGGTTGGGCTGGGGGCGTATGTCTCCATAGTGTTAGATGGGAGGCCGCCCCTATTATAACCTTTCGGTCATCAAAACCTTTATATGCTGTCGTCGCCCGTGTTCAAGTGGACGACGACGACTTATAGGGCGGCGGCCCCTCAGTCCGTCGTTTTTGCCTTCGGCAGAAACAACGGCGGACCTCTGATGTATCGGGCGAACCGCTCAGCGGTGAACGATAATCAAAGCGATGATGGTAAGCGGCGGGAACACCAAAACGGCTACGGGTCCAATGACCTTCATGGCTCGGACCAAGCGGCTCGGACCTTGACGGGCATAGGTTCGGTATTGGCTGGCGTAGGCGTTGATAATGTCGGCGCTCGCCTCGCTGGACTGGTAGGGGACTTGGTTCATGCTACGGCCAGAAAGTGCCCCTACATAAAGAGTTTGGTCAAAGGTTCTCAAATGCGGCGATTTGGTCGCCGTCCACAAACCACCGCCAGCGGGGCGCGTCCACGGCCTTCAATTGACCTTCCCAAGCGTGGAAGCGCTTCACGGCAGGTTCGGCGATGGCGGCGGCCTCACGGCGGAGGGAGGCCATAACCACGGCCTCGGAGAGCGAGAAGCGCAAGGCGTCCGCTCGGAGGCGTTCAACCTCACCAGCACGGAACCGCCGAAGGCGTCGGGTCGCTCGCTTGGACTCGCGCCGCTCCCGTCGGGATTGGCGCCGCTTGGGTCGCTCGGGCATCATGAGGCGACCCGTGCGGGCCACCTCTTTGAGCCTGCCGACTCATTGAAGGACTGCCCAAGGCTTGGCGGTGTGCCGATGCACTATGCCCGTGGCCCAGCGGCGAGCGTCAATGAATGCGTATGCGTCGGGGGTGTCTGTGTCTGAGAGGTAGCACTCAAAGAGGCGGGCGGCCGTGATTCCGATTAGAAGGGCCTTGTTGGTCTCTCCGTGGTCCAAGTAGTGGACAAGGGAGCGGCGGGCTTCTCGGCGGGCGTGTTGGGTGAAGGTTTGGTTCTCCATGATTCAAGCCACGGGGTCTCCCACCTTAAAGGTATCGGTCAAGCAAACCTTTATATCCTGTCGGCTCCCTGTTCATATTGCGAGGAGCGGGGGCGGACCCCGAGAGGAGCAGGCACGGGGGGAGACTCCGCATCCACAAACAAAACGCTGAAGAACGGGTATCGGCTAAAGTATCGGTTCAATCTGAGCGCGCCCCGAGGGCGGGTGAAAATGGGTGGCTCGCCTTTCACCGCCTCGCCCCGAAGGGTTGAAACATGGGCCTTTCACCCAAGATGGAGCAAAGCGCCGACCCCCTTCCTCCGCAGTAGGCACGGGTCCACGCCTGCCTATTGAGCGTGGCTCTCTGGGGAGGAGTAGTCCCCCGAGGTTCCTGTTTTGGCCATTGGGTCCCGTGCGAGATTGGTGCCGTCTCTCGCCCTCATCGTTGAAGCGAGGCTTTGCCGGACAGGGCCGCCGTGGCTTCCCTGCCGAGGTTGAGGGTTTGGCCGCTAAGCCTTCTCCCTGCACCGTAGAACTCTCGGAGTCCCCGCCGCTGGGCGACGGTTGTCCGCTCGCCGCTTATCCCTGTGCGGGACGGCGAGGTTCTCAATCTCGGGTCGGCACTCCCACCCCCGCTGAGGGGACAGGTGCGCTCTGTTCTATCGTAGCGGCTACCCCTATTAAAGGGTTTCGCTAAAAGATTGTGAAAACGGGTCGGGGGCGAACTCACCCCGACACTTCACCTTAGCCCGTCTCTCAGCCTACACTTTCACCAAGCAGGTTCACGCAGTTTCCTGCGCCCTTGCACTTAGGTCCATCACAGCGACTCTTTGGGGACCCTCTGGGCGGCTTTGGTGGCTACTGACGAGAGGACTTTCACCCCCGCTCCTTCCACCGCCCATTGGGCGTTTGGTCCGTTGTCGGTTGGCGCCCCCGCCCACTTGGGACAGGTGCGCTCTGGTCTATCGTAGGGGGTTCCCCTATTAAAGACTTTCCCTCAATACAACTTTCCAATGGAGAAGCGGAAGCCCTTCTTGACCATGGCGTCCATGACATTCATGAGGTGGGCATGTGCGTTCACGGGGGCGGCGTTGCGGCCGTAGCGTGGAATTGAAGAAATGACCACATGGGAGCCGTCTTCATCCTTGCGGTCGCCGTCTCTCAAGCAGGTGTTTCCGCCGTAGTTGCGGCTCCCCGTTTTGGTAGGGCTGATGAATGTACGGCCGTCGGAGGTGGTGTGAAGAAGTGCGTCGCCGTTGCGGAGGAGGATGTTTGCAGTCTCCGAGGAGATGCCGTCGCCCACCATTTTGTTTGGGGCGTCGTAGAATGCGGAGTGGTAGTGGACCGCTCGCATGTGCTTCTTAGCACGGGTCGTGTTGAATGCTTGCTTCTCGGTTCGGGTTAGGTAGGTCATGTTTGTTCCCTCTATTCCAAGCCACGGGGTTCCCCACCTTAAAGGTATCGGTCCCGCCCGCTTGTAGGTGTCCGACACCAATAGATGATGGGCTGTCGGTATATAGTCTTTTCTTATCTATATTATATTATATTGAATTAAATTAAATGAATAGAATGCACTATGACACACACACATGACAAGGTGTATGTGTGAAATAGGGAAGGGGGTCTCCTTGGAATTATCGGGCTTAATAACCAAACGGGGTACTGCAAGGCCAAACAATGTTGCAGGCTTTTGGGCGGTTTGTCCTGTTGGCGTGGGGTTTGAACTGTGGCCACGGGATTTGAACGGCGGTGTCTGGACCGGACGAAGTGGCAAAAACCCCCCAACATTAACGCGCCCCGCTCGGGGCCGTCGCTACAAAGACGGGTGGCCTATTGCTCGTCGTCGTCGTCCTCGGGGACGCCCCACTTATGGTCCTCAATCGCCTGCATCTCATCAAAGAGGGCGATGATTTCGTCGTCGGTCATGTTGTCCCAATCGGGTTCGTTGGCGGGGGTGTGTGCGCTCATACCCCGTCGTAGGCACGGGGGGATATAAACCCTTTGGTCTCAAAGGTTTGCACGGGTCCGCTTCACTCGCCTGCGGCCTATTGCGTGGAGTCGTAGCGGTCGCCAAACACGGCACACCATTGGCTCTCATGGGTTCGGTCTGCGGACCACCAAAAGCCGTCGCTGATGTCGGAGAGGACCATAATTTGAGCGTCTCGGGAGGGGCTGTATTCAATTTCTCGGGAGAAGGTGCCGCCGTGGCTAATGGTGCCGTCTGCGCGCTCGTAGGTGATGAGCATTGAAATGCGGTGCGTTTCTCGGCCACCCGAGTCGGTGAACACCTCCATGCCCATGACACGGGCATGACCTGCAACGGTGGTGTTGTATTTCAAGTCGTAGTCGCTCAGAGGCCATGTGGCGTTGAGGTCCGTGTAGGTCTCTCCAAGTTCAAAGCGGTGGGCGGGTGTCGGGGTGTCCGTCATGTTCAATCGTAGGGGGTCCCCTATATTAAAACTTTCGGTGTTAGAAACCTTTATAAGGTGTCAGCCCATCGGTTATGGACATCGGACGAAACGCGCCCCGCTGGGTCTGTCAATTTTGACGGATTCGGGGCGAATGAAAATCTCAGGATTTGAAATCCTTGCTCCCGCTGGGGCTACGCTGAGCGATAGCCCCGCCCATCGTGGGCGGAGTATAGAAGATGCCCCCCGCTCAACACTTGTGCGGGTTCAAACGGCCTCGGTACAGGTCGGTAGCCCATGCCTTGACGGCATCCTCGGCGGCGGTGTCTGGCGAGCCACGAATGCCGAAGTAGAAGTCTTCTTCAAGTGCGACCTCAACCATCATGGAAACGGTGTACGATTCGTCGTAGTGCATTTTGAAACCGAGTTCAAGGCGGCCCTTGGCGTAGGTCTGCGCTCGGAATGACGGGCGGTAGGTCATGTTCACTCACCCCACCACGACGGAACAGCGTTGCCACCCTCTCGGCTCTTGATGGCCTCAATGAGGTTCTTTGGGGAAAAGAAGCGGTCCTTCTCGGCTCGCACTTCTCGCATGGTCTGGGCGTCGGCATAGGTGAGTTCGTTCAAGTCGTTGCCGTGCTCGGAAATCCAAAAGCCGAACATCTCGCCCGTGCTGGGGTCTCGCTCAAGCACATAGAATGCAGAGCGGCCGCCGAAAAAGTAGCGGGCTTGAGCGACCTTCTCGCTCATGGGAACGCCGTCGGTAGCGTACAGGGCAGGGATTCGGCGGGTCTCGGCTTGGGTTAGGCGGGTTAGGTCTCGCATGTTTCATCGTAGGGGGTCCCCCCTATTAAAACTATCGGTCATCAAAACCTTTATAGGGTGTCAGCCCTTCCCTTAGATTGATGCGAGGACCCGTGGGGGTCGGGGCAGGGGCGAGGGCACGCGGGGAGATGCCGTCTCCAACACGCCCCGTGGCGCGTCGTCTCTCCACTTGAACATGAGAGACGACACCCTATAAACCTTTCGGCGTGGCGTTCTCTTGAGAGAACGAGACTTTGAGAACACAACCTTTATAGGCCGACAGTCCAAGGAAGCAACGACGGCCCGACGGCCCGACGGCCGAGCGGCCAAAAAATCAGAGCGCCCGCCCGTAGGCGAACGCTTGCGCTGGGGGGCCTCCCCCCGCCCCTTGGGGCGGAGGGCGGCGTTGAACGCCTCAGAGAGGCGGAGGGTGGACCGTGGCGGCGCTCGGCTCAGTCAAGGATGACCTTCACAGCGGCGGAGACGGTGCGGACGGTGGCGGCACGGAGGCGCTTCAAAAACGAGTTTTTGCGCTCGGTGTCGGCGGACCATTTCACCTTGTTGTCGGCGTAGTGAGCGGCCACGGTGTCAGCGGAAGCGCCACCTGCACGCATGATGGCGGCCTCAAGGGCTGTGTTGATGACCTTTCGGGCCTGTGGTGAGTTCACGCCGCCGAGTTCGTGAAGGATGGCGGTCAATGGGATGGCCGTGGTTGAGGAGCGCTGGAAGGAGGCGGCGACTTCAATCATGCCGCTC
>Ga0181393_1000134_pt1 | contig 25896 bp, 34 predicted proteins | sample 16SPOviralmetaG_FD_130122 | JGI IMG/M metagenome (GOLD analysis project Ga0181393, IMG submission 130122) | Marine viral communities from the oligotrophic San Pedro Time Series (SPOT) site, San Pedro Channel, CA, USA - 16 SPOT_SRF_2010-10-21 | ecosystem: Environmental > Aquatic > Marine > Strait...
ATTTGTATTTACGCTATATGCGTGTGATGCTAAATAATTTCCAACTCTTGTTCCACTTGAGTTTGAAAAGAATATATTAGTAGCACCTCCTGCAAAACCACCAGTGTTTGCTACAGAAATAGTAGATAAGATGCTAGAGTTTGTTGCTACTGTATCACCAGAAGCAAGCGTTGTTGGAAGTGCAACTGTTGTTATTGTATTATATGAGCCATTTTCACCTAAAGAACCGCCACCTGATGAAGCACTCTTTGTTATTGTACCACCAGAGTTGCTTGTAGATGTAGAAGGCACTTCACTGCCACCCCTGTACAAATCGCTCATTGATATTGCACCAGATATACCAAATTCAGTTCGCATATCATCCATGCTTATTGCACCACTACTTTGAAGAGTCATAACAATCACAACTTTGTTTTAATATTTCTACTTCTTTTTTTAGATCTTTAATTGCTTCAATAAGAACGCCAACTAAATTTCCATAAGCAACTGATTTATATTCACCATCCTCTACAACTTCTGGTATTACTTTTTCTACTTCCTGCGCAATAACTCCCATGCCTTTTTCTGCACTTTTTGTATAAGTAACACCTCTTAAATTCATTACTTTATCTAAAGCATTTTCTATTGTTTCTACGTCTGTTTTTAATCTTTCATCTGAAAAAGCTGTAATATTACCAGAAGCAGTTATGGTTGTAGAAGCAGTTATTGCACCAGTAACAGCAAGAGTAGATCCATTATAAGTTAAATTAGCTTCAGCTTCTAATGTATCAGCAGTGCCACTGCCTGTTATAATTCTATTATCAGCATTATTGTTAATAGTTGTTAAAGTAACTGTTCCAAAAGATAATGCGCCAGATCCATCTGTTTTTATAAATTGATTAGGACTGCCATCAGACGTTGGATAAGTTAAACCGCCAATTGTTGCATTCGTTATTGTTGCACCTGTCATAACTGGTGATGTTAAGGTGCTTGCTCCAGTATCCATATTTTTTAACAATGCACCTAACGCCCTAAGAGCATTATTAATATTTGATGGCGCAGTACCTTCACCTATATCAACACCATTGATATCTGTATTAGATCCTGCGGTAGCTGAAAAACCTGCTATTGTTGAAATTGTCATTTATTTGCTCCTTAATATATTTGCAACATATTTTTATTTTTGGGTGGGTGTTGTAAAGGCGTATCAACAAATGTATCTAGCAAACCCCCATAACCTCTTTCAATTGGGTAATCTATCAATCCTCTATTAATTTGTTCAAAAGGATATTTAGTTTTTTTAAATGGACTTTCTACAGTTGTTAATCTTGGTCATTCCCCATTCTTGCAGTAATTGCTCTTGCTTCAACTTCACCTAAAGAATCTTTGTAAATATCAAAAAGCAACCCTTTCGCTCCTGCTTTGTCGTAAATATCAACTTTGTTTAACAGGTCACCTGCTTTTTTATCTTTTTTTATAGCTTCGTTAAAATTTTGATATCCTACAATTTTAGGGTTTGCTTTTCTTTCTAGTTTTTTTATTTGGGATTGAATTTGCTTTCTATCTTTATAATTTGATAAAGTTTGTTCAACATTTTTTGGTCTGTATAAATCAGGAATTTTACCATATTTTTCTTCAAATTCTAAGTTGTATTTTTTAAGATTTTGATCATGGATGTATTGGAACGCTTTGTTCATCCATTTATCTCTTTCAACACTTTTTCGTTTAGGAAATTTTCCTAATTTGTTAATAATTTCGCTACCATATTCGTACCAATCAGATTGATTAAACAACAATCTTGGTTGCAGACCATAATCTCTTGTTGCAAGGTCTTTAAGTTTTGCAAGATAATCAGCTTGATATAAAGGTGTTAGTTGTTTTTTAATTTGTTTATAATCTAAATAATCATCTGTATTATTGGACTGAATATCACTTAAAAAACTTTTGTGTTTTTTTAACGTATGTTTTATTGCATTAACACTTGTATTTGTTCCACTAGCAAATCCTTCTTTATCTTGAATCCAGTGTTGAATTTCATGTAGTAAAGTCTTTTTAATTTCATTTTTATTAACGGCATATTTTTCATCTGTTGATGCTTTTACAATTTCTTGACCTTTTTCGTTTTTACCCATTTTATAATAAAAGTAAGGTGTATTTATAGAAATAGTTTTTCTTGAAGGGTCATACATTCCTTTATGACTAGCATTAACATCATTGTAAAAATCTACTTTTATATCTTTTGCATCTGGGTAGGCTTTATAAAGTTCATCATGTTTTAAAATATTTTTTAAAGGCTGTTGTGCAATTTTATAATTAATATCATCAGCAAGAATAGTAGTTTCAAAAGCCATATCTTTAACTGTTTTTAAATTAAGCACAGATTTTTCATCAGGAATTTCAAACCTAATTTTTTCATCTGGGAGTTGAAATAACCCAACCCCATATTTTTCATTTGTTTTATCAAAAAATTCTTTTTGATTTGTATAACCTCGCCAATCTTTACTTTCTTCTAATAAACCTTGCACTTCTTTTTGTTTTTCCAACATATCTTTTGTTAATGAAAGTCTTAAATTATCCGATTTATCCATTAGTAGTTTTATTTCGCTAGATGGTTTTGCAATTTGATTTAAAGGCTTATCAACGTCAGACCATATTTTATAATCATCAATAATTTGTTGCTCAGTTTTTATTAAATCATCTACTTTGTCTAAATTTTTTAAATTAGGCGGATAAGTTTTTGCTCTACTGCCTGCGAACATCCCAATTGAATTTTTTGGCGTTCCTAACAAACCAGAACCTGTATAAGCTGTTCCGCCTGCTAAAAGTCCTAAATTATTTATTTCATCAATTGCCTGCGAACTTAGTTTGCCATCAACTGGAACAAACTTATTGCTAACTGGTCTATTTTGATTAAAAATAAAATTTGTTAATGGAATAGTACCTTCATCAATAGTGCCACCTGCCATTTTTCCAGATTCAAGCAAACCGCCACCTAAATCTCCTAATCTAGATAACATATTAGGCAATGCTAAACTAAGGAAGCCTAAAGACGATGAATAAGGCATATTTTGTTGCGCCATATTAAATCCTAATTATTCTGTTGTTCTATTGCTGATAAAGGTAATTGAACTAAACCTTTTCTGATCATATTTCCTAATTGTGGTATTTGATTTGCAAATTTGTTAATGCCTGCCATACCGCCTTTTGTGTAAGCCAAAGAAGGTATTGCGCTTAAAAGCATTAAAGGTAAACTTCCAGTTGTTACACCAGTTCCACCAGTTAACATTCCTGCTGTTAATAATCTTTCAGCCGTACCAGAATTAGGTACTTTTGAGCCTAGCACTCTTTTGCCTGCACCTGCTATATCACTAAATGGCATTTCAGCCATTGAAGATACTTTCTTGCCTTTAGACAGGTCTGCACCTTGTACTGCACTTACTAATTGGTTAGGAGTAAAAAAATCATTTTGGTTTTGACTTTTTACAGTTTTTTCTAAAATCTTATACATAGAATATGATTGATCAGTTGCTGTTAATTTAGCACCAACTTCTGGATCTACTTGTTTAATAACATTTTTAATTTCTTGTTGAACTTCTTTAAGCGTACTAGCAATTAATGCATCATCTGGACTTGAACTTTTATTATATTTAATTATTCTTTTACCTAAATTGCTGTATGCCCTTTTTAAATTTTCGCCTGTAAGCTGTCCTGTTTCATTATATTTTAATAAAAATTTATTTATTTCATTTTCAGCTTTATCAAATAATGGATCATCAATTTTAGCACCAATAGAATTTAACAATATTTCATCTACATTGTTTGTAAGGATTTGAGTGGCATTTGCATCTAATGTAACGCCCTCTAATACATCATCATATTGTTTAGAAATCTTGTTTGCTACAATCTTTAATGCATCACCGCCCATTTGCGTAGCATCATCTAATTTTTGCCCAATAGGTGTTAATGCATCATTAAAAGCAATTTTATTAAATGTTTCAAATTGCCTTGACCTTGCACCTCTTGGAAGGCTTCCAATTAAAGGTATACTTTCAAATGCATTCTCAAAAAATGTTCCTGCTTTACCTGTCAATTGCCCTAAAGTTAAATCCATACCCTTACCTTTAAGCAACCCTAAGTCTGATATTCTTTGTGTAATATTTCCAAAAGCACTTGGACTTAATGCGTTTATAACTTTATTACCAACTGCGCCTAAAGGTGCGCCAAAAATTGCACCGCCTAAAGCACCTTCACCCCTGTCTTGCAAATTGCCATCAGCCACTCCTGATCCATATATTGCGCCCTGAGTTGCACCAGTTACTGCACCTCTTTGCGCTGTTCCTGCACCGCCCATTATTTTGCTAATTAATGGAGCAAGTCTTGCTGTTGTAGCTGAAGTACCTGCTAATCCGCTTGTACCGCCTGTAAATGGAGATGCTAACAAACTTCCCATAAATGGTAGCATTGCACCACCCACTTCAGTACCTAAAGATGTTTTAGGAAATTTATCCTGAAAGCCACCAATTTGCTCTCTTTCACTTTCAAGAATTTTATTATAATCACCGCCTAACAATGCTCCTGCTCCTGCAACAAGTTCATCACCATAACCAAAAGTTAAACCTTGCCCTGCGGATCTAGCTACATTTGTAGGTGTAAGATTTCCTATTTTTTGATTTTTTTGCTGAAACTCCTCAACAGTAAAACCTTGTAATCTAATAAATTTGTCAATAGCTGATCTAGGCGCACCACCATCAATTAATTTTAAAACATCTTTCCTTGTTTCTAAAAAAGATCTAGCCATTACTTATCCTCTTTATCTAATATTGTTGAAATTATTTGATCATCACTCATTTCAGAAAGATCAGTTAGATTTTGATTTGTAGTTGTTGCGCCTGTAATTAAATTTGTAACCACAACTTCTGGGCGTAAATTATTTGCTTCAGCAATTTGCCTGTAAGTCATTTCTCTTTGTTTGTGCGTAGCTAATTCAGTTCTATACAATTCTTCAGATTGCCTTAAAAAATCTGCTCTTTGCGGAGCAGTCATTCTTTGACCATCTTTTGCTTTATTGTAAATACCAGTTATAACATCACCCCAACCTTTAGCATTTTCAACATTAGCAAATTCGCCTTCTCTAACTGTAGAAGTTGGATCTAATACTTTCATAAAAGCAAAGATCATTGCCATATCACCAGAAGCTGTGCCGTTAGCACTTGATCTAATTTTATTTATTGAAGAATTAATTTTAATAAATTCTTTACTGGCTTGCATAAATTCTTTTCTTAAACTTGCTTCCTGACTAATTTGTGTTTTGGAAATTCCTGCATCAGCATCTACACCGCCAATAGGCACTACTGTACCATCAGGTAAAACTTCAAAAAATTGATCACCTGCCTGCCTAATATCTTTTTCATATGCGCCAGTATAATCTTGCATAGCTTCACCAATATTACCTATTGTTGCGCCAATTCCTCTGTTTGTAACTCCAACTTGAGGTCTTGATAATTGTGCCAGTTTTGAAGCAAATTTTAAATTAGCCATTCTTTGCTGTTGATTTTGTGGATCTACAAAAGACATAGCACCACCTAATAAACCGCTTCCAATACCTTTTAATCTATCGCCCATAGTCATAGGCGGTGCTTCATAAAATGGTTTTGATACAGGCGTTGGAATGTTACTAAATTTTGGTTTTTGCAATGGATTTGGAGCAAAATCTAATTGATTTAGCAAAGTTGGATCAAACATCCCATCACTTAATGAAGAAGAAGATGGCTTTGGTTGTGGCGTATTTACGTTTGATTTAGGTTGGCTATTTTCCCCAGAATTTAAAAAAGGCAATATTTTAATAAGTTCTGCAAGGTTATCTAACATATTTGACATTATTACACCCCAAAATCAAATGGATTTAAAAAATTAAATGGATTGCCAGAACCAATATTTGCTAACATTAATAAAGTTGCCAACGCCTGACCGCCACCATCACTGCTTACTGGCTGTACAACTTCACTTCCAAAAGTGCCTTTATTAATTAAATCTGCATACTCATTTAGAAATGCAAATGGATTAGATTGTTCTGCGCTGTAACGTCTTACTGCATCATTAATATCAGCCTGATCATAGGCTTCACGCTCTTTACCAACTCCTGCTAGTACATTGTAATCTTGATATGGAATTGCTGATAATGCATCTGCCTGATTTAATAATCCATTTTGTATTGCCCTCTCATTCGCATAATTTCTATAAGCAATATCCTGCCCTGTATCCGCCATGCTATCAGTTAAAGTATCTTCTGCCCTGTTTCTTGCCTGCGCATATAAACCAGAACCTAATCTACCAGATCCTGCAAACTGGCTATCAATAGATGGCGCAACTGAAGTATTAAAATTTTCAATCATAGGGTTTGTAGCATTTGCAATCGCACCTTGAAGATATTGATTGTCACCTGACAAAAAATCCCCTTTTAAAGTAGACGTAGCCAAGTCAGTTAATGGCTTTGTCATTGGATTGCCTGCCATTGCGATATCTCTAATGCCAGATAAAGCTGTTTGCGTTTCTGGTGATGCGCCTGCGACAGTAGAACTTGGATAATAAGCTGACTGCCCCTGATTATAAATATTACCTGCCTGCCCTAATATGCTTTCTAAATATGGCTTTGCATATGCAGGGGGTTGCGTAATAGTTGTTTGCGATGTTGGATTGCTTCCGCCTAAACTCATGATTTTATAACTCCTTTGTCAGCACTACGGCTTCTTTTTTGTGATCTTGAAACACTTTTTCCCATCCTTTTCTTCCTAATATTTCGATTTTTTTACAGCCTTTACGTTTTGCCCATATCTGTATTTTTGGATAAATATCTAACAATTCATCCATCTTGCCACCTGCCAACCAAATCCTGCATGATTTGTATTTTGGGTATCTGACAATTTCTAAAATTCCTGCACTGTCTTTAAGAGCCACTAAAAAAGCGTGTCCGCTTACTAGCATTCCAAAAATATCTAAAAGAGAATGTGTCTTATGAATGTCAATTGCAGGTCTTAAAAATTCCGCGCATCTTAAATATTCAACACCTAATTTAAGAGGGTCTTTTTTACTGACAATCATGTGTAATTTAAAATTCTATTTTTCTTTTTCTTTTTTGCAGTTAATTTAGCTTTTTCAAATTGCGCATCAGTCGGTGCATTTTTGTTATTTTTATTTAACATTTTTTCACCAGATCCTTGTTTTATTCTTTGTCTTTTTGCATGAATATTTCGATACAATGACATTATACTCCTACCCTTCTTATAGCTATTTTGTGTGATTCACCGAATGTTTTTCCTGCTCGCATTAGCCTTTTCATTTCCGCCATATGCTTATTAGTGTGATGTACTTTGTGTCGTGCAAGTGCTTGCTCTTGCCTAGCAGTCAATTTTTTTTTCATGGTTATCCTAAAATTATATATGAGAAAAGTCTGGTATTAGAATTGTTAGCATGGGTTATAGTAAAAGTTTGTTTTGCCTGAGATGATACAAACATAGTACCGCCATATAATTCTGTAGCTGAAGCAGAACTTTTTGGCATAAAAATAATAACACTGTCAGCACTTGCTCTTAAATCAGATACTACTGTACTGGTTGCGCTGTTTGTTAAAGTTATTGAACCAGTAGCGTTGATTTTTCCTTCTACTAGATTGTTTACTACTTCACTAATTTGTCTGGCAGTACCGCCCATAAAAGGCAACTTCCTAAAATTAAAATTTGCCATTAACGCATTCCTAATGCATTTACTTCAAAATCTAATCCCTGTAATTCATTCCAACTGCCTGTAATATTTATTTTTGCCCTGTGATATTTTCCTCTAGATCTTATAGGTGCAAAGCCTACAGAATTAACACTGGAAGCAGTTGTAAAACTTACACTGTCTTGCGTATTATCTCTAGATGCAACGCTTACTGTAGGTGTTCCGCCACTATGAATAGGAAATACTTTATTAACCATTGTGTGCTTACCTTTCGACAATTCCTGTTCTGCCGATATAATTTCACCTGCTAAAGTTGCACCGCCAAAAGTCTGTATCTTTTTATCTTTTACCGCGCCAAAGAAATATGAACCGCCTTTATAAACTGCGCTATCTAATGACGATGGAAGCGCATCAATACTGGATGAAATGTTATCTAACTGTTCTAATGTGTAGCCTGTAGAAAAAAGCGGTACTAATAAATCACAAGCTACTTCCAAGTAAGACCATTTATCAACAGCATAATTATAAACCAATATTTTATCTGGCGTACTGGTTGTAGAATCATTGCTTGTAAAAGACCATAAAACTATCTGGTTTTGCGGATCTGAAGCGCAGGTTAAATCTTCTTTATAAGCCACATTAAATTGCTCATAAAACCATCTATTAACTCTTTCTGCGCCAATATTTTTAGAGCCATTACCATCAAACATATAAAAGCCATCATCTGATAAATAAAACACATTATTTCCAATGGCTGTTACAGAACCATCTACTGCACAACCTCTTTGAGTTTCAACAGCATCAAATTGCCAGACTAATGGTGAACCAACAAAAGTACATCTAAATATTCCACGCTCACAAAGTATTGTTCCATATTCACCGCCTACAATACCCTGCACTTTTCCATAGCCGTAAAGATCTTGAAAATCAGATAATGTTGTAGCAGATACTGCCCAAGAAGTATCATTACCTAAACCAGACCATCTAACCCTGTTTGATACATTCCCATCAACGCCATCATTCGTATTGCCTACCATGACAAAATCCCTGATAGTCGCAATGTATTTTGCTTTTGGAGCATCTGCTGATAAATCAGAATAAAGTCCAGAAGCGTTAGAAGTTATTTTTTGAATATTATCATTATAATTTGTAGCAATTACTCTTTCACCAAATTGCGTAAATCGCCATTTATTTCCTGTGCCAGTTGAATATCCACCAGATTTAGATATATCTGTTAATGAACTATCAGCAGAATTAAACTTATAAATTTTGCCACTATCTCCTGCATAAATAGCTGTATTATCATCAAAATCTTTTGAAGCGTATGCACCTAATATTTTATTAGTTGCTACACCAGAGTAAGGTGAAAGACCATTAAAAGATCTATAACCATCAGCGGAAGGAATGCAATTTTTTGCCTGTATAACGCCTTTGTTTGCTGTTTCTGGTTGATCTGGCAACCATTGACCAAAACTTATCATTGCACACCCCAATTTTCATTATTTTGCGCCTGATTATTCCATGATGGATTAGCAGGGTTGTTATTTGTCCAACTAACTGAATTGTCAGTTGTATTTGTCCAAGTGACAGCGTTATCTGTGCTGTCTGTCCATGTAACATTTGTGTCAGTTACATCTATCCATTTTTCACCTAAAACTTCAGATACAGATGTGCAAATAGCATTGCCATTAAGTGAAGCTGAACCTAAAGTAATTATAGGTGATAAAGATGTAGCTGTTGCAGTTCCATTTGCTGTTAAAAGAACTCTAATTTCAATTTGATTAAGACTTGTACTTGCATCGCCTGTAATAGATGTACTTGCATTTAAAACTTTTAAAGCATTATTTGATGTACTTGCATCTCCAGTGACACTTCCAACACCAGTAAAGATACCAAATGCATTATTTGTTGTACTTGCATCACCTGTAATAGATGCAGTCGCATTTCTTATTCTAACAAAACCATCAGCAATAGTTGCGCTTGCGCTTACAGATGCACCGCCAAATAAAACCCTGATTGCTTCACAGCTTGTACTTGCATCGCCTGATATTGATGCACTTGTAATTAATACCTTTAAAGCATTATTAGTAACACTGGCATCACCTGATAAACTTGCACTAGCCGTTATTTGAACAAAGCCAGTTGCAATTGGCTTTTCACCTAAACTAAATACAGAAAGCATTTTTAACTCGGCTTAGTTGGAAATGTCACATTATCTAAATCTTCAGCTTTTGTAATATCTCTTAAATCTTGCCTATACTTTCTCCAAGCAGTCGCATCGCCACCATTGTCAACGAGAGTGTTTATTTTATGGTCAGCTTCTAATAAGAGTGGCTCTCTTTGCATTCTAATTAAATCTAGTTTTTGTTGTTTTTCTAATTCTGGAAGTGCATCATTATGCTCTTTGGTTTTTTTATTTTCTTCAGCTTCTTCTTCATCAGTTAAACTAACTTCTTGTACACCATTTATTCCTATAACTGCTTTTTTCATAATTTAAACAACCCCAAAAACTCTGTAATCTGCACTGGCAATATTTCCTGAACTTAGATAAAAAGTAAAATAATTAAGAGGAACATCTCTAGCATCGCTCCAATACAACATACCCTGAAATTGAGTAAGAGATTGCCACATTGGGTAACCACCAAAGTTCATACCTTCAGCAAGTAAAAGTTTGTAACAAGTTGTGCTACTTGCATTTGGTAACATAATATTGAAAAATGCATTCTCACCATTTGCATTGCCAAATTTATTATAGGTATTAGCATTTAAAACTATCTGAGTATTACTTGAACTAGTTGTTGCAGTCATACCTGAGTTATAGGTAGCATTATAATACCCACCAACCCAGTCACCTCTGTAGCGATAATTACTTACAGTAGTTGGTGAGTTATTAATTCCAAACTTAATATAACCTGAGGTATTATCAGTAGCTGACTTCAAATTTCTTAATTCTATTCTGTACCCAATAAAATCAGTTGTTATAATTGTATTGTTAAAATCTATTGATGCTACATCACTAACACTACCACTAGCGATTAGTAATTCGCCTACAGTACCACTGGCATTAGGTAGTTTGATAGTCCTGTCGGATGTTGGGTCTACAACATCTAAAAATGTTTCATTAAAATCGTTAGTAGCACCTTCAAACATGATAGTTTTTCCAGCTCGTAATTTTAATCCACCGCTATTAATAAATACATCTTCACTTCCACTTGCACTTACAGATAAATTTCCAGTTACATTTACGCCATTTGTGTTTATTCTTAACCTTTCATCAGTTCTGCTAAATGAATCGTCTACTGCACCAGAAGTTGTAGTTGAAAATGATATAGCAGTTGGATTAGCAGTAGCAGTAAAATCGGCTTCTGCTACGAATTGAATCATTGCACCATATTCATCTGCATCACCACCATCTGTATCACCAGTAGCTTTAGCACGAATCGTTCCTAGTGGTTCAGTGGCTTGTACACTAGTGTCACCTTTTTTAGAAAGGTTTAGTGTGCCACTCCTTGCACCTGTACCAGATATGTCTATAGAACCCATTGATAATATTGTTTGATAACTTGAAGTGCCAGTGCCATCAAGACCTGCACCTATTTTAAGATGAGCAAGACCTGCACTACCTATATTTAAACTACTTTTACCCCCTGCCAGTGAAGTAAAACGAAAATATTCTTCTGTATTTCCAGTGCCAGTTCCATTTCCATTAATAACTGGTAAATGTATTCCCATGCTAGTGCTATTATGAGTATTATCAAAATCTTCATTAGCATCCACAGTTAATTTAGCTAACACATTATCTGCTACACCATCATCAGATTCTTCTGGTGCTTGAAATTCTAATTCACCTATTGTATCGCCATTGGCTATAGCAGTTTTTTGATTATGTAATTCAACAATAGGGTGTGAAGTAGTAAAACCTTGTACAGTTAATTTTGGGTTAACAATTACCTGAGTGTTTTTTATTAATAATGGTACAAGATCAGGTGCAGGATCACTTAAAAAATTACCCTTAACAATAAATTCAAATTGAGTGTATACACTGTGTCCAAGAATCTCACCTAAATCGTAATTATGTACACTTGTTTTTATTCTAGCTATTTTATCATTTACTGGCGCTCCATCAGCTTCGTCTGGTGCTTGAAAATGTATTTCACCTAAAGTGTCACCATCTAAAACAGTAGTGTCAGAAGTTTGTAATGTTAATATTGCACCATCAGGAGATTTAATAACGGCATCATTATTTTCATCTTTAAAAATTAATTTATCAGATGGAAGTGTGCAGAAAATATCTTTAGCACTTGTATCCGCCCAATTTACAGCTTGGTCAGTTGTCGAATTTGCTACATCTTTAGCTTGCAATATTGTAGTTCTTGCCAAAGTGTCAGGAGATGCATCAGTAAAAGTGCCTATGCCAATCTCAAAACTTGTTCCATCAGTACAGCAATAATAAGTGGTATTGCCAGTGCCAATTTCTAAAAAACCCTCAAAGCCAGTTGTTGCGCCACCTAATTGATAGGTAGCAGTTCCGCTTGTACTTGTAGTTTCTCGAACCCTATCTTTTATTATTAAAGCCATAAAATTATGATTCTGTAACTGTTAAACCTGTTGCGCTAATTTTTAATGTGTCTGTGTCTGCTATCGTCTTGCTCGCTGTTAATGCGCCATGATAAAGTAAATTTCCACTTGAAACTGCATCAAAAATTCCAAAGTGTGTACAAGTACCAAAAGCACCACCAGAAGCTGTAAATTCGATTGCGCTTGAATTGCTTGTACTGCCACCAGATGCAGAACTAAATGTTGCTACCTTTCTTGTGTAACCACTCCCAGATACTTCTGTGCCAGATCCTGCATCAGTCGGATCACTTGTAAATAATCCAACATAAACATTAGATGGCGCACTTGTTGATGAAGTACCTAAAAAATGATCAAGCACTTTTAATTCTAAATAATTTGATTTTGCCATTTTTTACCTCAATGTAATTTGTCTTTGATATGAAGAACGCATTTGCAAACGCCCCTGAGAATAAGTTGAACGCTGTTCATCGTAGCGCACACTTTCTAACGCAGTATTAAATTTTGTGTTGTAAAGTTGAGCGTTAGCCGTATCCAATAAATAATCATAGGCACTATTTAAAGCACCATATAAATAAATATCAGGACTTCTGATTAACAATGTTGTTGAAGTGTTTGCATCGCTCAAAGCATCGACATTGCCAATATAAATAATCTCCGCTGTCATTGCAGAATCTGGTTTTGGTCTTATTTTAATTTCCTGCCCAACAATAGAGTATGAAGCAGGCGTTCCAGAAGCATTAGAAGAATATTCTTGATCAAGCATATCAGGTGATAAATATGTTAGCGTTACAATAGGCGTTTGATTTAATTTTACGCTTCTAATCTGCCTTAAATCGCTAGGAAGTGATACATACTCATTGCCTGACGTTAGTGATGCTGTAGCACGTTTTTCCTGCTCCCTTGTTTCTAGTTCGCGGTTTATGCGTGCTTCTGCCAACTCAATAAACTCTGGTATTCTGGTTGTTAAGTCATCTCTTGCCAAAAAATTAGCAACAGCCGTTTTAAGTTCTGAATATGTGTTTATACTCATACCAATCTTCCGCCACTTGTTCTAAAATATTTATTGTCAGGATCTTGAAGCCATTTTTTCCAATCTCTTGGATTATCTTTAGGATTTCCAAATTTTTGTAATAATTCAAAATATAATGGCATAGGTATCTCAGCAATTTTTTGCTTATGCTTTTGAGTGTTGCCTATTAATTGATTTGGCTTCCATTCAGCTTCTTCTCTTTTTGCGCCACTTAATACAGGATCTATATTAACTTCTGTTTGAATGCCTAAACCATCCGCATCATCAGTTAAGTATGTTTTTTTGCCTGTAAGTGGATCTGAAGATAATAACTTTTTACCCATTATAAAATCCTTAAATCTAGTTGGTGGGGGATAAAAATGACACCCCTGTTAAAAATACCCCCCATAAAAGAGGGCGGATAAACCGCCCCCTTATTTTTAGTATCTACGATGTAGATAGATCAAAAACAGCACCATGTGCTTTAGGTGCTTTGATAATCAAACACCACTCAGAAAGAATTGCAAATTTAGTCGCATCGCCTGTTGGAGCAATGTCTACAGTTTGCATCATACGATTCGGAAGATGTCCGATTGAGTAATAATCAGAATCAACTAAGAAAATTTCAGAGTTGTTTGCTGATCTATCAACAACGGCTGATAATTCACCAAAGTCTGTGAGGTATATAGAAGCTGAACCTATAATGCTCATTTCTTTAGCTGAAGTCATATGCAATTCATTGGATACGACTGAGCCAGAAGAAAGATCACTAAAAGCGACTTTATTACTTGGACTTAGAACAAGCATATCTGGCTTGCCACCATCATCAAATGCTGACTTCATAGCATTGTCGATAAGTGCTAAAGATAACGCTCTATCATTACCAGATAAAGTAGCTGTATCAGAACCATCACCAGTAGCAACTGCTGAAGTTGTTCCTGCTGTTGAAAAATCAGCGTTAGTAATCCAAGTGATTAAACTTGCTGTCTTTCTAGGATCTGAAGCAGATCTTGCAGTGTTAGAATAAAGATACTTATTTATATCTCTACGCTGTTCAAGTCCTTTTATTACTTTCACATCATTTGTATTCGCCTTAGTTCGCTAAACTAAAACCGATCTTACGATCTGCTATATATTACTATATAGATTAGACTATATCACATCCGCTAATTGCGGATTGGTGCGCTTCCACTAGGCTTCTAGTGTACTCCTTTCGGATAGTCGTTGCTCCTTCCTTTTTCAAGGCTTGGATCAGGATTATCCCCAACATCATTTGGTAGGACTTCCCCTGAGTTCACACCATTTATACTGCGCTAGTGTAAAGTTAACGCAGTTTCTTTATCTCTACCTGCTTTGTCCACCACATCGAGTGTACCAGAAATTGATCCTGCATTAGCAGAAATCTGGCAGTAATTGCCAAGTCTGGTTGTTGCAGTTGGGTTAACATAACTGTAATCAGCACCTTCATTCTGGTAGTTCGTTGCACTAGCACTTGCTAATTCTTGAACTTGCCATTCATGGAATACGCCTTTTACGACTTCCTTTTTTGCATTTGAAAAAAGAGGTGTTTCTGATGGATCAATTTTTGAAATAATATTTGAAAGATCCTCACGCTCACCGATAGCGTTTGCGGTCTTGTAAGTTGCCATTATAATATCTCCTTATTAATAGCTATTGATTTAATAAAAGACTGACTGCATCATCAATCTTTCCAGATTTAGTAAGTTTTGCTAAAGCATTATCTTTAGCTTTGTTTGCGTAATCATTTTTAGTAGTCGGAGTTCCACTTTTTGCTTTTGTAGGTAAAGGCTTTTTCTTTTGCTTTTCTACCTTAACTTTCTTCATATTAGCTTGAAGATCATCATAGGCTTTTGCCTTCATCAAGAACCTTATGGCATCAGCAGACCCATTATCATTAAGATCTTGGATTGCCTTTTCTGTTAAACCCTGTTCAAGCATATAATTTTTAAGACCTGAAACGGCTTGATTCTTAACTACAGGATCTTGCCATGTTGGAAAGTAATCCATTAGCTTTGAATTTTCATTTTGCAAATGCTGTTGTCTGGCAAGTAACATATCGTATTGTTCCTTTTCAGCTACGGCTTTTCTTTGCTCTTGAATATGCGCTAATTGCTTTTGACCTTCTTCCCATTTAGTCTTAACCAGATTAAATCTTTTAGGGTCTAACTGTTGTGATAATTCACTCCAGTTTGGCTCTTGCCTAGCTTGCGTTAGGACTTGTTCCGCTTCTTTTAACGATTCAGAAAGTTTTTGCTGAAGTTCAAGAGTTTGACCTTGTTCTGCTTCAAATGCTCTTTTCTGTTCTGCAATTTCCTGTGTTTTTCGCGTGTAATCAGACTGACGTAATCCTCTATTTTCCCATTCTTTAGCAATCTGTTCCGCGTTCATCTTTGCTCCATCCAACTCTAGGACAAACTCAGATTCGCTTTCTTCTTGCTCTTCCTGTTCAACTTCAGTTTCTTCACCTGATTCGGCTTCCACTTCCTCAGTTTCTTCTGTCGCTTCTTCTTGAGTTGCTTCAGTTTCTTCTTCAGTTATTTCTGCCTGTGCTTCTTCAGCACCTTCTTCTTCTTTACTTACGTTATCCTCAATAGGCGTATTTTCATTTAGAAGAACTTCTACTGCATCACTTTGAGTAAGCAATCCAGTTTCATTTCCAGTTCCTTGAAATAAGTCAGGAGTATTGGACATTATAAAACCTCATAATAAATTAAATTATTTTCGTATTCCCTGCATAAATCGGTCAGCAACTTTTCCATCGTCTATACAACTCTGGATTTTTAGTTGGACTTCTCTTATTGCATTAAGTTGGTAATACGCTTCTTCCCTTCCCTTCGTATCTGAAGGAATGGAATTTCTTATTAAATCCAGTAATTCTTTTTCAATATTTTCAAAAATATTTTTAAAAAGTGGATTTTCTTTTAAACTTTTAGCATCAATACCTGTCTGTATATCTTCCCTTGCCTGCCCCTCATGCATTGTCAAGCAAGCCTTGTAATTGTTTAAATCCTCTTAAATCAATTTCTTCCTTAAAGTCACTTGGTCTAAATGCAACATTCTGCATATAAGCATTGTTAGCATCCTTAAACGCCTGTGAGTAGCTGTCAGGTGTTTGATTTAGCATATTAGGTCTTATGTAAAGTCCTTCTGGGTTTGGTGATGGCTGTGGTGCTGTGGGCGTTAATATAGGGTTTGGCATTGGCGTTGGTTGCTGTCCTGCACCCATCATTGCCATTGCAGTAGCCATTTGCTGATCACCATCATTATCTTTTCCTTCTTCAAAACTGCCAGTAAATTGATCTACTCCAAATATTGATTTTATTAATTTACTCATTGGACTAATCTCACCCATAGCCTGAGAAAAACCATAAGTAGGTGATTCATTAGCAGGCACTGGTGACTGATTAAGGTCTAAACTTTGAAACATAGATTTATTATTTCTTATATCTTGGCTTTGGTCTGCCATTCTTTTGGCTGTATTGTAATCTCCACCTGAAGCATTCCAAAATTTCATAAAATCATTTTCATATTCCGACATATTGCCTAGTGCTTGATCTGCATTAGCCTGCATATTTGCAATGCTTTGATCTGCTTGCGAATTTGAGGATAAATTGGAATTAATATTATTGGATGGCTCATAACCATATTCACCCTTTAGATCAGAATTAGTAAAAGTTCCATCAGAAAGATTAGTATTAAAAGTTACCATAAATCACCTATGCGTTTGGCAGGTTAGTAGATACTTCTCCACCGCCTGCGCTTATCTGTTGCTGTCTAAGAGCAATTTCATTAGCAATTTCTTCCCTGCGCAGTTGCAGTTTTTCCCTTGCTATTTCTCGCTCTAACTCTATTTTTAATTTCATTTCTTCACGCTTTAATTCCAGTTCCGCCTGCATCTTTCTTTCTTCCATTTGCATCTCAGCCTGCTCTTTTTGCATCTGCGCCTGCATTTGAATTTCCATAGGATTAGGTTGTGGCGGTTGTTGACCTTGCGGTTTAGGTTGCGGTAAAGAAAAGAATTGATCAGTATCTTTGAAGCCGTTCAACTCTGCCATTCTTTTTAAAGTATTTATGTACTGATCAGGTTTAACGACTTCATTTTCAACGCCTAATGTCTGCATGATTTGTTTTTGTTCTGCCAGTATGACAGCCAGACCGCGCATCTGTTCATCCTCAGAGCCACGCCCAAGTCCAACTTCTACCTGTAAATCGAATTCACTATCCCACTCAGTCGGATCTATAGGAACAAAATCATTTCTTAATCTTATGATACGTTTCTGGTTTGAATATTTTGTAACAAGGTGAAAGATACCTTTAAACAAATCTTTTACGCCAGTTTCTGCAATTGTTCTGGCATACATCTCAATTTTAGATTGTGCGCTTTTAATAGAATGATTGACTGCGCTTGCAGTCGTTGATTGTAACGCTTCTGCATCTAAACCCATAGAAGCCTTACTCATGCCTGTTCTTTCTTCTTTTACCTTATCAATTTCTGCCATAAGAGGTAAAATCTGATTACCAACCGCAGGAACATTTAAAGGCTGTACTGCACCCATCTGGCGCACCCTGACAACTCCGCCTGCCACATTATCTAATAAATCATCAAAATTTACAGCACCTTCGACAGCCTGAACTCTGGCATTATTGACTGCATATGTATTGTCTAGATATTGCCTTAAAAGAACAGACTTAATTCTTTGCAGGTCATGCGTTAAATCATAAATAGATCTGCCTACCATCCTGTGGGGCATCAGTATAGGTGATATGATAGCAAAAGGTATCTGATCACATGGCATGGTTTTTAAAATATAACTTGCTTCATGTCCGATAGCGCAGACTTTTGTTAATTCTGCAATGCCATCATCATTCAGATCTGTCTTTAAATAAATCTCATAATAGTCAACTAACTGCATAGAAGGATCTGAAGAAATTTTTCCAGAACTAGATTCTACATCTTGGAATCTTATCTGCTTTTCATTCTCAGTTTCATCTTCATTATGCCCAGAATACTTTTCTATTTCTTCCCTGTCGTATCCCATTGCAACCAAATCTGACACAGACATTTTTGATCTGTGGCAAATAAAATGCGCATCCTCTAACGATTTCGCCCTCCTGTTAAATAAAAACTCTTCTGGCGGTACGTTATCAACTTTAATTTTTTGCGTACTTTTCTTGCGATTAATTTTAACATCATGCGTGGATGGCTGATCAATCTCCATACCTTCTGGCGTTTGGATTGTGGCTTCGGTGGCTTGATGTTCGACAATTGTGACATCTGGATTGCTCGTAAGCAGGCTATACTCATCATCGGTTAAATCTACATACTCCTCTTCTGTTGTATCCTCTTTTTCATCTACATAAAACTGCACAACGCCCATACGATATAAAAGGCTATCTTTTAACCAGTTATAAAAAATTCGGAACGCATCATTGTCATTATTAATAATAAAATTAACGTAATCTGTAGCCTGTTTAGCTTTGGGTTCATCTTCTGAAGTCCTGCCAACGAAACGCACATAATCATCACCGCTTGTAAAAATACGCAATAATGATGGCATAATGCTATCAATTGTGTCAGCTACAACTGTATCAACTACATTAGATTTACCATCTACTTCATTGCCAAATGGCTCACCCAGATAATAATCTGTTGCTTCAATTCTATTGCTTGTAAACTCAGTGTCTGAGTAATTTGTTGCATCAGTCAATTCATCTGAGATGATAGACTGTAGTTTTTCTTTATCCATTAAAATCCTCAATGTCTTTAATGTTTACTGATCTTAACATTTCCATCGCTTCTTCTGGCTCTATGTTTGCTTTTTGTGATGCATTAACAAATGCAATGATTAAACTGTTTGCAATCTCTTCCCAGTTAGCGAATTCGGACACATGAAGTCCATTCAAATACATAATTACTGCGCTCGCTGATTGCTCTATCTTTTCCTGATCTACTACCTGCACTTCTATATTCATGTGTTTTTTAGGAAATTCTATTATTTTACTCATATTTATGCGTTTTTATTTGTTTTTATTTGTTTTTACTCTTGTTTTATGTGTATTTAAATATTATATTAACTATAAGTTAATTAATAGAGAGGGTATTATGACTGCTTTAGAAACAAACCAAGAATTTCCATTTTTTGTAGATGTAGGTAATCAAGGTAAATTGTATACTTTGCGTGCTGTATGTCCATCATCCAGATACTGGTCTGATAGATCTACATTTTCTACTCATGTTGTGTCATTATCTAGTAATTATGACACTGCTATTAAAAAAGCTAAACAATATGCTAATGATCATAATGTAGCACTTGAAGTTCCAGAAACTCTTCCAAAAACTTTAATAAAAATTACTCAGCGTTCATCAGAAGAAGTCGCTAAAGAAAAAGCTATTATTGCGCACCAAAACTTTATGTTGACCGAACTTGCTTCACTTAGAAGAATTAGAAGCAATGTAAAAAATGGCTTTTATAATATCAATAAATTAAAAACAAAATATACATCTAGCCATGTAGGTCAAATTGATGATCGTATCGACTTTGACTGCACTTTAGAATTTACTCACAGCTTTGTATCGTATTATGGTGTTAGCTTTCTTAACAGCATGAAAGATGCCAACGGCAATGTCATCACCTACTTTGGTAGCCGTTCATTAGGCGAGAAAGGTGACAAAATTACTTTTAGTGCTAAAATCAAAAAGCATGATGAATACAAAGGCATTAAACAAACTATTATCCAAAGACCAACTAAAATCAAAAACCATACAAGGGAGTGGTAAAATGAGATTAACAAAAAACGAAAAAACAATAATTAGTGTTTGCAGAAGTTTAACAATATCAGCGCATGGCGTTGACATTGACGAAAGTTTAGGCGGTTGGTTTTTCCAAGATATCTGGGATGCCTGCACAAACCAATTTAGTGAAGAACAACTCAAAGGCGTAATTGGTAGCTTAGTAAAGAAAAAAATTCTTGAAATAGACTACCCAGATGAACATAGAGTTTCAGCAGGTTCTGCCACAACCGAATATTACTTTAACAATCTATGTGAATGGTATGATGAAACTTGCAAGAAGATAGATGAAGAATATAAAAAACAACTATCTACAGCTTAAACAACCCAATTAAGGTCTGGGCGGATACTATTCCGCCTATTCCAACTTCCTAACTTCCCACTTCCAAAAGCACCATGCATAGCAAAAGTAAGCAGAAAAGCATCCGCGCAATCTGGTGACCTTAAACCGCGCTTTTTTAATTGATCTTTACCTTCGACTTTCAATTTGCCACTAGACAAATATTGATACTTCACAGCCGTTAATTCTTTAATCAAAGTTGCATCATCTGGCATTTTGCAATCTTTAGCTTCAAAAAACTCCCTAGCCTTCCACCAGAGTTCATCTCTTAACCTGCTAAACTTCTGCCCAAGTGCAGGACTTTCAGCAACATTAATTCCTACCGCAGGCAGATCCAGTTCTATTAGTCTATCAACTAATCCTGCACCTAAACCAATACTATCAATAAAAATTTGCGATGGCTTCTCAGGATATGGCGTTGCTTCATACTCACTTAATACAATGCCTGCCGTAGACATTAAATCCTTTCCCTGCCATGTTTTTACCTTTTCCAGTAAATAACCGCCCTGACGCTTCGCCAAAGCCGTTCTATCATCTCCATACCTTGCAGGATCAACGCCCCAAACAACAGGCGCATATTCGTCACGCTCAACTTCTCTTTTAACTGCACTTTCAACCAAATCCAATCCAATAAGTGTATCATCGTCAGATGTACTAAATTCACCCAATACGCGAATACGAAATACATTTGACTCTTCACCATACTTTTTTGCCATGTCCTGAATAAATTCATCACTGACATAATCTCCATCTCTTGATGAAACTGTTTGCAAATGCCAACTATCACGCATTGTGTGAAAGCATTCGTAAAAGAAGCCACTAGAGCGTGTAGGATTGCCTGCAAGCACTATCTTCGCGTTAGGAGTAGACAAACTCCCAGAAGCTGTCTCAAAAATAATATCTGGAATTCCTGAACTTTCATCGCAAACTGCTAACATATTCTGCGAGTGAAATCCTGCTAACGCTTCTGGATTTTCTCTACGGCTAACCCTGTAAGATAAAAAACTATCTGGACTGCCTTTTAAAGCCACCCTGTCCTGTTTAAACTCTAACTGATCTAGAAAGCCTTTAGGTAGCTGTTTAGACCATTTCTGTACATCGTTAGCCAATACATCGTGAAGCTGTGATGCGGTGTTTGCAGTGGCTACAATCTTTGCAGGAATGCGTGTTAATAAAAACCATAAACACAGCCAAGAAAGATATGTAGATTTGCCTACACCATGTCCAGACTTGATCGCAACCTTATTGCTTTTAACAACAGCGGTTAATGCTTCTATTTGCCATTTCTGGGGTTCTGCTTTTAATACAGTGCGCACAAATAATACTGGATCATTGTGCAGTTTTTTTAGAATTTTTTTAAAATCATCTGACATAGTATGAGGATGGTAATTTTTTTTCCACTGGGGGGGCGTGTGTCCGAAAGGGGGGGGGTAAAATTCAGCTATAATAAACTAAATCCCCTATATTACGCCATCAATTTATAACAATATCAATTACTTAGGCTTATTAGTTCTGGTCTTTTTCTTTTTCTTCTTATTGCTAGTGTACATTCTTGCCTGCTTTCTGTTCATGCGCGCGTAGTGCGCCCACTTGTGATTTTTCTGCTTCCTGCTCTATTACTTCTTGGACTTCCCTCAACGCATCTACATAACTTGTTTCATGTTTGACCTCCATGCGCTGTATATCTCCATACACTTTAGGTGCAAGCTTACTGCTCACCCATTTCAATCCATCAATAGCAACTCTTCCTGCATTAGCATCAAGCGTTCCATTAACAACCTGATCTATTATCTCACTGATCTTATCAGCATAGACCTGCCCTCTACTTTCCATCGCTAAAGAATAAGCACCTGCAAACTGGGTATTCTGATTCAACTCTCTTGATACCTGTGACCAACTGCACATATCTTTATCTTTACAAACAGATCTTGCGCTTCTTCCTTCACCTATTCTTTTGAGGAACTCATTCTGCATTGCCTGCTGAAATGTTTTTGCTCTTGCCATAATCAATCCATAAAAAAAGGAGCAGAGAAAAGTTATAACTCTGCCCCTAAAGTTTATCTTCTAGGAGGAATAAATATAAAAAATGCCTATTATACTTATCTTAATAATTTAGATATACTACTGCGCGGACTTAGACAAGTAAAAAAAACTTCTATATTGACATATTAACCTATAGTTAATATATATTATTAGTATTTAAATGTTATTAGAGGTTATTATGCTGACAAAAGAAACATCGAAGAAGTTATTATTAAAGCACATATCAAAAGCAACTCCTGATCCATTAGACAGATCCATAGGCAGGATATATCATCGCACTGTATTCCAACGCATGAAATGGTGGGAAAGTCTTTTACTGCATTTCTTTACAAGCTGTATGATATTACTTTGCATCTACCTTCTGCTTGCGTAACTCAGCTACTCTATTAAAAGCATTCTCTAATGCATCTAGGCAAAAGCGTAGTATATCAATAGCACTGCGCTTTGACCTGCCTACATTCTCTGCCCATTCAGTTGCCATCATATTGTAACAACAAACATTCTCAACAACTTTAAATATTTCTTTACCCATTTCTCTAGACAATATCTGTAAATCCCTTCTCGCGATTGCAGATCTGTCAGTGCCATTATCATCATGCCCAGAAGGCAGTAAGTCCCATTTCATTGTTATGTTCTTCTCCAAGCCTGCTATGCGCCATAAAGTATAAAGCCTAAGACCAACTGCATATTGCTCTTTAGTAATGATACTATTCCTGATGTAATAATCCAGAGCAGTACCATCAACAACTATTCTCTTTCTCTTTCCGCCCTTCCCAGTTCTTTCTTCAATAGTGTTATGTTGTGTCCGCTCATAAGTAGGAAGTACATCTATGTCAGCCTGTTCCTGCTTCTTCTTCTTAGGCATTGTCATATTCCTCTTGAATAATCTTCCCTTCTGCCAACAAACTACGCAATGCAAAATCATGGTTGCGTTTTAATCTTCCTCTAAACCATTCATCTGATTCATTCCATTGCTTTAAAATAAAATCATCATCCTGCTTTATAGAAAATGGTATTACCTGTTCAGCTTGTGGTGGTTCATATGTCCAACCTTCTTGATTAAGCCATGTCAGTACATTCTTAGCGTATCCATCCTTTACAGTCTGGTCTTGCTTATACAATCGCAAACCCTTCATCAAATCATCAAAAGATACACCGCCTTTTAAAACCTTTTTAAACTTTTCATAAATCTTTGTACCGCCAATCCATGTGCTTCTATTATTAGATCTTGGATATTCTAATTTAAATTCCTGAAACTCCTTTTCATATTCTTTTTCTTTTTTATATATTTTTTCTTTATATATATAACTTAGGTTATTATTACTTATTATGCGACCGCTCTCGCGAACAATGGGAGTATCGGATGTTCGTGTTTGCGGACAATGGGGCTTTTCTGCCAGTTTTGTATCATATACAGTATATTCAGAACCGCGCTTTAATCCTTTAACAATGTTAGCCTTTCTGGTTACATAACCTGCATCAATCAGCTTCTTTAATATTGTATAAACCTTAGTCTTACCCCATCCAAAACGCTTGCCCAGAAACTCAGCCTGTATCTTCCAATTACTAGGCTTGCCAATCAAATAAGTTAACATACCTAAACACTCACAGCTTAGATCTTTATCTTCCATAATAGCGTTAGGAATAACAGTGTAATCAGTCGTATGTTTGGAGCGTTTAATCATATCCAGTTAACCTTACTGGTGTAGCTAACATTGTATAAGTTCCACACAAACCATGCGTAGGCAGTTGTGCCAGTACCTTTTATATCCTGATCACCGCGCCAGATTGTCAATCTTCTGGAAAAGACATAAACATTTGTTGGCGGATGTTTTACAAATATATTTTCTTTTCTCCAAATACCTTCCAGAAAAGCAAGCCTTAATAAAAACGCAAACTTTCTGGGTTTTAATTCTATTGCTTTTAAAACAAAATCATTTGCCAATTTAAAAGGTGGGTTTGTAATAATATCGCAATTAGTAAAAGGTAACTCTTTAAATTTTAAAAAATCCTGATTGCTTTCACCATAATCATAATCAAATAAATCAGTGTTATATGTTTTATAATTATGTTTCTCTAATACTTTGCTGATTGATCCATCACCACTTGCACACTCCCAAACAATAGGCGCAAACATTTCACGCGCTAACAATGCCTGAGTAGCTATTTCTGGTGTTGGGTAATAATCCTGCTTATGCCTGCTCATTATCTGCCCTCTCACCGCTACAGCATTCACTGACCACAACCTTGCAGGTTATGCACTGATAATGTCCATGAACATTAACCACAGTTAAAGCGGTCTTACAAAGCGGACAAAATTCTAATTTTTTAACTGTTTCTGTTTCAGAATTTTCCATAAATCTTCAATGTTATTTAAAAACTTTTCTTCTAAACCCCATGTTTTTCCATGACCTAAATCGACTTCTTTAGATTTAAATTTAAAATCAACGCGACTACACCATCCAACAACCTCAATTTGCTTGCCTTTCTGCCTGCAAAAAACAGCAACATCAGATCTAAATTTATCTAAATTCCTAAACAAAAGCATTCTGGCATTCTCAAATCCTGTCTTTACATCTATTGAGCAATCACCAAAAAACATATCAACACCATCATCATGCCCAATAGCGTTGGCAGTCCAATCTAGATCAAACATCTTAGCGACAGCCATTTCTCCGCGCACTCCAAGCAAATCCAGATCAGATCTGTTAACAACCTTCTGATTATTTAAGCCTGCATATCTGGCAAAAGAAGTTCTGGCATTGCCTGCTTGCGCACAAAGACTTTCTTCTGATCTGGATAAATTAACAATCACTTTTGATTTGCTAGTAGTTCAAAAAAATCATCTAAATCAATCAGGATAAGTTCGGACTGCCTGTCAGCTTTAATAACAAGCGCATCGTTATCACCTTTCCACTTGTAAAGATTTTTAAAACCATCCGCCCTGCATTTTACTTCCATAACCCATTCATCAGCACCTTTTTTAGATGAAACAATTACGTCACCTTTAATGCTACCACCGCCACTAAGCGGAATGCGTATTGCGTGTAATCCATGAATATCAGCTTTCTTTCTGATATTATTCTCAGTGCGGTAGCCTTTATCTCTACTGAACTTTCCCATCATACCAATCCACTGCTTGCACTTTGTGATTTGTAAGCCTTTGAATAATTGCTATCTTGTCACCTCTGGGATAACCTAAACCGCTATACCATTTCCAGAATGCAACATCAGAAACTACTATTCCTTTTTCAGCCAACATCTCTTTAAAAAAGTCTTTTGTGATCTGTTCTTCTTCTAAATATTCTTTTAATTTCATCGCTAACCTCTAATTACGCATAAACTAGAAGTTAATAAATGTGTTGTCAAACAATTTTGAATAATATATGCTTCTATTAACTTATAGTTAAAACAAATAAA